>Ga0102589_1003680_pt1 | contig 15511 bp, 14 predicted proteins | sample AraplaMF_Col_mLB_FD_76858 | JGI IMG/M metagenome (GOLD analysis project Ga0102589, IMG submission 76858) | Arabidopsis root microbial communities from the University of North Carolina, USA - plate scrape MF_Col_mLB | ecosystem: Host-associated > Plants > Roots > Endosphere | place: USA... | reverse complement strand
GTTGCATCGTAGTGCGACAACAGAATCCAATTCCCTCGTTCATAAGAAAAATAGATTCACAACTTAAAGTATTCTATCACGCCACAACTTAAAAAGCAATACATTTACCATGTTGGTATCGGAATACACGAACGATGGATAAGTAACGTTCAAAGCTCTGTCACGGTTGGCTTTAGCTTACATCATGATTCGTATAAGAAATGCGTCTGTGCGCAAAATATACGTTAGAAAATGATGTGCGTAGCGGGAGGCGTTTACCATGACAGCAGATTTGAAATCTTATTCAGTTCGAACCGACTTAGCATTAGAATCGAGAGAAATTGCTCAGCCGGACAGTGCAATTCCAATACCTGGGGTATCCGAAGATGTGGAGGATGTTCGCGGGATTAAAGTGACGAAGATTCATGTTCAGACCGAGGAAGGATCACGAGCCATTGGCCGTCTCCCAGGACGATATATTACGATTGAAGTACCGGGCTTGCGGCGCAAGGATAGTCAGCTGCAGGATCGAGTGGCAACCAAATTCGCACAGTTGTTCGAAGGGTTTTTGGCAGAGGTCGGGGTGAATCAAGACTCCAAGGCGCTCATTGTTGGTCTAGGCAACTGGAATGTCACGCCGGATGCGCTTGGCCCTCTTGTCGTTGAGAACGTACTTGTTACTCGGCATTACTTCGAAATTATGCCGGATCAAGTAAGTCCCGGGTACCGAGAGGTAAGTGCAGTTGCACCTGGAGTACTTGGAGTAACAGGGATTGAATCAAGCGAAATTGTACAAGGGATTGTAGAACGGACGAAGCCTGATGTCATCATTGCGATAGATGCATTGGCGTCCAAGGCGCTCGAGCGGGTGAACACGACCATCCAAATTGCAGATATCGGTATCCACCCAGGTTCCGGTGTAGGTAATAAGCGACGTGGATTGACGAAGGACATTCTTGGCATACCGTGTATAGCAATAGGGGTGCCAACTGTCTGCTATGCATCCACGATTGTGAATAATGCAATTGATTATATGAAGGAGCATTTCAAGCAGGAAACGAATCAGACGAGAGAAATCCTTGGCATGCTGGACGATATTAACGAACAGGAACGGTTAATGCTTGTCAAGGAAGTACTGGAGCCGCTAGGCCATGATTTGGTCGTTACGCCGAAGGAAGTGGACGAATTCATGGAGGATATGGCGAATATTATTGCGAGTGGGTTGAATGCTGCACTGCATGATGCAGTCGATACGGAGAATGTGAATGCGTATACGCATTAAGTTATCCATAAATATGACGCGGTTATGCAATAGAATAACGCTACGACAATAACGAAAAAGATCGAGTTCTGGCCTCCTCGTTGTGCCTGCACTCGATCTTTTCGCTTGTTCTCTGACGATCCTATTCGTTGTTCTCTTTCTATGAAGAAACGATATCTCATTTCATAGAAGTTACCTATATAAAGGAATAAGTGATCATTGGTAAGTGCTTACTTCGTTGCGACAGCGCTTTGGCCTGTAATCGTTTGTCCGAACACAGGGTCAATCCCGCCTTCAAAACGAATACGGATCGACATGCCCTCTTCGAACTGTGGTGTATCTGATACTTGGAAATGAATGTGCGGTTCGCTTGAATTGCCTGAATTGCCGCACTCTCCTAGCAGTTGGCCTTGCTTGACAACGTCGCCCTTTTTGACAACAACACTGCCTTTTTTGAAATGAGCAAGCATGCTGTATTCCCCGTTGCCATGATCAATGACCACGTAATTCCCCGCCATTTCTTTCTCATTCATGACGCCAACAGGACTATTGTCTGCAACATTGTTCTCCACTCGGACAACAGTCCCATCTCGTGGAGCTACGACTGGTTGGCCAAATGCGTAGTAGCTTTCATTTTTCGTCGGATCTCCTTTGTAGCTGAATCCATCACGCTCCATAATCAGATCATAGGCATACCGCTGTACTAATGATTCGTAATGATAGTTCAAGAACTCATTGTTGCCGCCCCAGAATACAAACCATTGTCCCACAAATGGTGGCTTATAAGCTTGTTTGGTTGGATGAAGATCAGACTCCCATTTGTGAAGCGGGTACATCTGTAATGTTACGATCTGATTGCCCGCTATTCCTGTTTGAACTCCTCGCAGTCCAGTTGCATCTGTCCACACATAGGATTCAATACCGCTGAAGCTCTTGTGGGCGACAAGGGTTGGACGCTCGCCCTCTTTCCATAGTGCTTGAAGCAGCTTTGGTAGGTAACCTTCCGGTATTGCTTCTTTCAGTTCCTTGGACAAATAGCGGTACAATTGCGAGCCATTTCGTTCTTGGATCCATGTTGAGACCAGTTCAGGTGTTAGTTTATTAGCTGTTTCTGGTTGTACGGATACGATCTGTCCAGTTACGGACTTCTCAATCTCGGCTGTACCTCCTGTTTTTTGTTCAGCTTGTGCAGGCAATGCTACAATCAGGCTCGTTGCGATGCAGGCGGTCAATAAAGCAATTTTTCGTTGAGGTACTCTCATCGTTTTCATCCTCCCTATTTTAAAAAAATTAAGCTCGCCTTTTATTGCTATTGTAAAATGCAAAGCTGAACAGAAAGAAAACAGGAGCTCATTAGTTTCTTAATTTTAAAGCCATTCTGCCTAAAGAGTTAAGGTTGCGTTAAGAAAGCGGTGCTAAAGGGGACAGAACGGTGTGATACAATGGGCACAAAAGTAGGATAGAAATATAAATCTCACAGTGAATGGGAGATGGAGGATATGAATTTGCAAGAGGCACGCATTCTCATCGTTGAGGATGAACTCGCGCTAAGCAAGATGGTTCAAGCAGTGCTGCAAAAGGAAGGCATGGAATACATAACTTGTGTCTCGACCGGGGAAGAGGCAATCCGTTGTATCGATAATTCACAAATGGATCTGATCATCTTGGATGTGATGCTGCCGGGGAAGAGCGGTTTTGATATCGCTCCTTTTATCCGCCAGAAATGTGATGCCCCAATTATTTTTGTGACAGCAAGAGTGACGGATTTGGATAAGTTAACGGGGTTTGCGCTTGGTGGCGATGACTATGTCACGAAGCCGTTCAATCCATTGGAGCTGGCTGCTCGAGCCAAAGCATTGTTGAAGCGTTATATGACGAATAAGATGAAGTCAGAGCCTTCAATTGCTACTGCTTTCCCGGAGGTGAAGCGGATATACCGCTATGGTGACTTCCAGCTTGATGCGGCTGCAGGAGAGCTTCGTGTTCGGGGGAAAGTTACGGAGTGTCCGGCAATGGTATTTCAATTGCTGTTGTTTTTTTGCGAACACCCGAATCGGATTTTCTCGAAATCTGAATTGTATGAGCGAGTATGGGGGTATAATTCGCTCAGCGATGATAACACGGTCATGGTTCACATTCACCGAATACGGGAGCGAATTGAGGATCAACCGAGCAATCCGCGTCTGCTGGTCACGGTTCGAGGACTAGGATACAAGCTTGTCCCGCCTGAGAAGGAAGAGGCCGATCAATCAGAGCCAATATACGCGCAGGGAGACAACAGATGAAGACGGGGAAGCGGTTGGCGTGGCATTATGGTGGTCAATGGATATTGATTGGGGCAATTTTGCTATTCTTCGTGTTGATTACCTTCGGCTGGATGGTCGATCGGATGAACGAGCTTGAACTTAATCGCAATTTTATGCGTAATGGGTGGGGGTTCATCTCAGAATCAATTTCAATTGATGATGAAGGTAGAGTTACATGGGATGATGAATTGTTGAATCGTGTCAATACAAGCGGAGGATGGCTGCAAATTGTGAATGAGAAGGGAGATGTAATCAAGTCATATCATGTACCGCCGGATGTTCCGAATCATTATGCGATTGGAGAGATTACTGCCTACTCGGAGAAGAATGCTCCTTTTCCTTATCATTTAGGCGTCTATGTAACAACTATTAATAACCATATGATCACCGTATTATTTGGTGTCGATTCCTCCAAAGACATATTGCTTGAACGATGGCTGGCTGCGCGAGCGAAGGGGACGGAAGACGCTTTTACGGAAGCTGATAAGATGCTGCGTGATGAGAATGGCTGGATCCAACATATTAATGCGGATGGAAGAGAACTGCAATCGTGGCGCAAGCCGGGAGAATGGATCACACAGTATGCCGCATATGATATCGCCCTTCGTAGTGCGTATCCTGAACGATACGGCTGGAGTCTATCCTACCGCTATGAACCTCAGACGAAGGAAACATGGCTGCTGTACCGCCCTCACATTTCAACAGAGTCATCAATCCATGTGGCAGGATTTGCAGTAAGCAGCAACATCCAGTTAATCTGGATAGCCGTATCAGCTGTCATTGTCTTAATGATCCTTGTTTTTATTGGAATGGCATGGTGGCAGAGCGCCCGGCTTGCGAGACCGCTTCAGCATATTATGAATTGGACGGGGCAGATTCAGATCGGGAATTATAAGGAGCCAGTAAACGCGCGTGGAATCCCTCGTTCGCAGAAATCCAATGGCAAATGGAAACGGAACTATCGAATTTACGGGGATGTAATTCATGCGTTAGAGCGCATGGCCCAGCGCTTGCAGGAAGCGGATGAAGCGCGGAAGGGGAATGAGAGACTGAGGGAAGAATGGCTCGCAGGCATCTCGCACGATATGAAAACACCGCTTGCATCCATTATTGGATATGCGCATCTCTTAAACGCCCCTCAATATCGGTGGTCAGAGCAAGAAATCGCCGAATTCGCAAATATGATGAAGCAGAAGGCAGAGGTAATGGATGAGCTCATTCAAGAATTGAATTTAACCTATCGACTTCAAAGCGGGAGTCTTCCCTTGCAGTTGGAAATCGTGGATTTGCGGGATTGGCTCCGAGAAGAATTGAGACATTTGCAGCCGCTGCCCGAAAATGCGACCGACCGTATCGTCTGTTCGATGCCAGAAGAAGAGGTCCTATTCTCGCTAGATCCGCGTTATTTCCGGAGAATGATCGATAATGTATGTGCAAACGTCTTCTTGCATAATCCGCCGGAGACGAAGCTGCATGTACAGGTAACCCGTAAGGAGCAAGAACTAGAGGTAATGTTTTTTGATGATGGGAATGGGATGGACGAGCAGACTTTATCAAACCTTTTCAATCGTTATTATCGAGGGACTTCTACGGATGAATCTGTACGCGGGTCGGGATTGGGGATGGCGATTGCTAAACAATTGGCAGAATTGCATGGGGGTACGGTGATAGCCAGAAGCATACTTGGCGAGGGAACATCTATCATTTTCACCTTCCCAGCTTCGGTAGACTCATAGAGTCTATTGTTATAGTGCTTATGTTGCTTATTTTACATTTATTAATTGTTCTATTTCATAGATTGTCCTCATAGATTCTAGTAAACGTACTCTCTTAGATGAATCATCCTTAGCTGAGCTGAGAGGGAATACGGATGAAGGAGGACAGCACATGTTTCGGACATTTAATGTAGGAAAGTGGAAGCGGAAATGGCTGCAGGCGCTTGTCATGGGGCGGACGTTTGCATTGTTGTCTATCGGAACGGCCATGTTTTTTATCGTATTGGGTCTAGGAGGGATGGCGGAGAATAAGCTGAATTCCTCTCCATTGTCTTCTATGAAGGGTGTTGCAGCACAACTCTCGACACGATTCTTCGTAGACATGATGGCCTTGGAGATGCCGAGTCTTCCACAAGGGGAGGGGGAGGCCACACTTACACGCAATCAAGTGGCTCAGTTCCTTGTAAGACTTGCAACGAACGTGAATCCGCTTGACCCAAAAACGCTGCTAGCTGGTGAAGTGCCAGGGATTAATAGAGATGCCGCAATTCCACTTCGTCTAAGTATTGGCAATCAGACAGGCATCGAACCGCAGGATTATCCAACGTCCTTAGACAAAGGTGGGAATGCACAGGGTGAGCATGGCGGAGAGCCTCCACAAGATGTGACGCATGGTGAAGTTATAGAAGAGAACGATAATGGGACAGAAGAACCGCCTAAGTCCACAGATCCACCAACAAAACCAGGAACAGATAAAGGGGATTCTCCCACGCAAACAGAAGGAGACTCGAAATTACGCAAGGTTGTGTTCATCTATCATTCTCATAACCGTGAATCCTTCAATCCTTTATTAAAAAAAGAAAGCAGCAATCCGAATGATCCCAAGAAGAATATTACGCTTGTTGGCAAGCGTCTGCAGGAGCAACTGGAGAAGAGAGGAATTGGAGCTTCCCATTCCAACAAAGACTATTCTTCCAGTGTAGAGGGCTACAACTGGAACATGTCCTATAAGTATTCGAAGCAGACGGTGAAGCAGGCAATGAGCGCGAATCAGGAACTGCAATTTTTCTTCGACATTCATCGGGATTCGAATAGACGCAAGGAATCCACTGTAACAGTTAATGGGAAGGATTATGCAAGGGTTTATTTTATAATCGGACACTTAAATCCAAATTGGAAGAAGAATGAGCAGTTTGCAAATGAGATCCATGAACGTCTCGAGAAGAACTACCCAGGGATTTCCCGGGGAATATTCGGCAAGACTGCATTACAAGGCAATGGAGAGTATAATCAATCGCTTTCACCAAATAGTGTCGTTATTGAAGTTGGCGGTGTGGATAACACAATGGAGGAATTATACCGTACTGCTGACATATTAGCTGATTATATCGCAGACATTGTCCAGAAGAAAAAGGATGCCAAACCAGTCAATAAGCCAATTCCAAATCCAACGAACGGGAAAGATGTCGGCAAAACAGTGATGGGTAAAACGCAGTCGAAATCTGTGGGGACGAAGGGATAACCCAAGGGGGGCGCTTGCATGACACGGTTTATGAGACAACTGATCGGCATCGTGGTATTGCTAACGCTTGGTGTATTTATCGGCATGGAAATCACTACTTCGGGGATTGAGCGCATATATGGCCCGATCGATCCATCTCGCATAACAAGCGCCCCAGAGTCGATTGAACGATATTCCAGGGCTAATTCGAATCGAGACAATCTGCCGACGGATAACCGTCAGATGAACGAAGACGCTGCCGCTCAAGACAACTCTCGTTTGACAGTTAACGAGTCCACTCCTATAGAAAAGTATCGTAATACATCAGTAGATACCGAGCGTAATACGGCGAATAATCATGAAAATGATATCAACAATACGAATGTAGCGCCTCTTCCTCCGGTAAAAGATGCTACTGTGAATCAATTGGCGGACAAGACGGCGGGTATGCTGCAGCGTGCATCGCAAGCTGGTATTCAAGCGGTTGTTGGCTTGTTCAATGGACTATTCTAAGCGACATGTGTGTGCCTTAAAGGTTACCAGGATGAGAGGATTGCATGCCCCCATTGCTGTTAGAGGGTCATTCCGGTATAATAAATAAATTGAATCTTGGCATAGTGGTGGGGGTATTGAAATCGAATGACGGAATTGCTGTCACGACAAAAGAAAATTCGGAATTTTTGCATCATAGCACATATTGACCATGGTAAATCAACACTCGCCGACCGGATATTAGAATATACCGGGGCGTTAACGTCCCGTGAAATGCAAGCTCAAGTACTCGATCAGATGGATCTGGAGCGTGAGCGTGGGATAACCATTAAATTGCAGGCTGTGCGTTTGAACTACACAGCAGATGACGGTGAAGAGTATATCCTGAACCTGATTGATACACCGGGACACGTCGACTTCACGTACGAAGTATCCCGCAGCTTGGCTGCTTGTGAAGGCGCCTTGCTCGTTGTAGACGCTGCGCAAGGGATTGAGGCTCAGACGCTGGCGAACGTATATTTGGCGCTAGATAATGATTTGGAGATCATCCCGGTTATTAATAAGATTGACCTTCCAAGTGCAGAGCCTGACCGTGTGAAGCAGGAGATCGAAGAAGTTATCGGTCTGGATTGCTCTGAGGCGGTTCATGCTTCTGCCAAAGCAGGTATCGGAATTAAGGAAATTCTGGAGCAAGTGGTGCAGAAGGTGCCTGCTCCAACAGGGGATCCAGAAGAGCCGCTTAAGGCGCTTATCTTCGACTCCCATTATGACCCGTATAAAGGCGTAATCGTGTACGTTCGCGTTATCGACGGTGCAATTCGCGCGGGCAGCAAAATTAAAATGATGGCAACGGATAAGACATTTGAAGTTATCGAGGTTGGTGCGTTCAAGCCGCGCATGTCAATTGTCGATGAACTTAATGTTGGCGATGTTGGCTTTGTTGTAGCCGGTATTAAAAATGTAGGGGATACTCGTGTCGGTGATACGATCACGGATGCGAAGAAGCCGACTCTGGAGCCGCTTCCAGGTTACCGTCGGATCAATCCAATGGTATTCTGCGGCTTGTATCCGATCGAAACATCGGATTATAACGATCTGCGGGATGCGTTGGAGAAGCTGCAATTGAACGATGCGTCTCTTACATTCGAACCGGAAACTTCCTCAGCGCTTGGCTTTGGTTTCCGCTGTGGCTTCCTTGGTCTTTTGCATATGGAGATTATCCAGGAGAGAATTGAGCGTGAATTCAATATTCCGCTCATTACGACAGCACCAAGCGTTATCTATCGCGTTACGTTGACGAATGGCACTTCTCTAGACATCGATAACCCGTCGAATTATCCAGAGCAGGGAAAGATCGATTTTGTAGAAGAGCCTTATGTCAAAGCATCTATTATCGTTCCTAACGATTTCGTCGGAGCGATTATGGAACTGTGCCAAGGCAAACGCGGTGATTTCGTGGATATGCAGTATCTGGATACGACTCGGGTAACGATTACGTATCAAATTCCATTGTCGGAGATCGTATATGACTTCTTCGATCAATTGAAATCAAGCACAAAAGGATATGCATCCTTCGACTATGAATTGTCCGGTTACCGCAGGTCTAATCTTGTGAAGATGGACATCATGCTTAACAACGAGCAAGTCGATGCGCTGTCTGTTATCGTGCACAAGGATCGTGCCTACCATCGTGGTAAACTCATTTGTGAGAAACTGCGTGGACTGATTCCGCGTCAAATGTTCGAGGTACCGGTTCAGGCATCTATCGGAACGAAGATCATTGCGCGTGAAACGGTTAAGGCAATGCGTAAAAACGTACTCGCGAAATGTTACGGCGGCGATATTTCCCGTAAGCGGAAGCTTCTTGAGAAGCAGAAGGAAGGGAAGAAGCGCATGAAGCAGGTCGGCAGCGTTGAGGTGCCGCAGGAAGCGTTCATGGCCGTATTGAAAATCGACGATAACTAATTCGGAGGAGGGGGCGGAACGCCTCCTCTTTTTTAGAAAGATCATTATTAGATAGGCTGGTGTCATACAGCCATGAAAGGAGGGTCTCGCCATGCCGGCGAATCAACCTTCACCAAAGCAAGCATCAATACCGGCACGTGCTCCACGCGCGGTATATATTCATATTCCATTTTGTACGAACAAATGCCATTACTGTGATTTTAACTCCTACGTACTGAAAGGACAGCCTGTTATGGATTATTTGCGGGCGATGGAGCAGGAGATGGCATATACAGTGGAGCAGTATCCTCCAGGCGTCATTGATACGATATTTGTAGGCGGCGGTACCCCAACGGTCTTGACGCCAGATCAAATGTCTTACTTCCTGGAGTCCGTTCGTAAGGCATTTCCGAACTGGAGTCCCTCGATTGAGTTCAGTATGGAATCGAACCCGGGTACGACGGATTTAGACAAGCTGCGGGCGATGCGAGACGGAGGAGTGAACCGGATCAGCTTCGGAGTTCAGTCGTTTAATAACGACCTTCTTCATGGCATTGGCCGCATTCATAATACGGATGATGTGTATCGCAGTATTGAAAATGCACATAAGGCGGGCTTCAGCAATATGTCCATCGACTTGATGTTCGGCTTGCCGAATCAGACGGTCGAAATGCTCGATCATAGTGTGACGAAGGCATTGGAGCTGAATTTGCCTCATTTGTCGATATACAGCCTGAAGGTAGAAGAGAACACTTTGTTCCATGCCATGTACCATCGCAATGAGCTTCCGCTGCCAAGCGAAGAGGATGAGCTGGATATGTATATGCTCATTATGGATCGGATGAAGGCAGCTGGATATGAGCAATATGAGATCAGTAATTTTGCGAAGCCTGGCTATGAGAGCCGTCATAACACCGTCTACTGGCGCAATGAGGATTACTATGGCATTGGTGCAGGTGCGCACGGTTATGTGAATCGGGGACGCCATCTGAACATTAAAGGCGTTAATCCCTATGTGGAGGCCTGCAAGCAGAGCTTGCCGAGACTCGATTCGTTCACCATTGAAGAGAGTGAAGCGATGGAGGACTTCATGATGGTTGGTCTTCGCTTGCTGGAGGGTGTGAGCAGCACACGCTTCGCGTCGCAGTTCGATGGGGCGCTGCTGGACAAAGTATTCTCTGATCCGATTCGCCGACTGTTGAAACAGGGATTAATCGAAGCTACGGATGACGGATATCGTTTGACGGAGCAAGGTCTGCTGTTCGGCAATAATGTGTTCGGAGAGTTTGTGGGTACACTCACTGCGAAGGAATAACAGTTGCACGATACGATAGGAATGGCTAGTCTCTAAACGGGCAACGGCATCGTAACCGTATATGTATTGTAGCAGGTACAGTAATAGAAGATACAATGATAGATAAAACGAGCTTGAGAACATGGATTTGTTTCTCTTGCTCGTTTTTTTATTTGTTGTAAAAAGAGAAGGAATAATTCCGATATGGTGCCTGCCTGTAATAGTAGCCATGTCTGTAGAGGTTTCATCAGAATCTGCTCAGGCCTCTCTTTGTTTACGTATTTTACATAATGAATAATGGACATGATGTTGCTTGAAGGAGTCGCTAATACGACGTTTACACATAAGGAGAAGCAGGTAAAAATAGTCTTGATAATATATGCAGTTGGATGTATATTAATACGTACATATTTTGGAGTTGATCAGGGATGTACATCCATAGATAGAGATTGTGTTGGAGGGACTATACTTATGGTAGCAACGATTCGCAAGGCAGATGAGAACGATATTGAATCACTGGCAGAGCTTATTCAATTTTATGCACAGCAAGGAATTATGCTTCCTCGTTCCAGAGAGGTGCTGGCGAAGCAGATTGAACATTTTGTCGTTGCTGAATGGGAAGGAGAACTGATTGGCTGTGGCTCGCTCTGCCAGCTTGGAGCTGACTTGGTTGAAATTCGCTCATTGGGCATATCGCCTGACTATAAAGGGAGAGGCATCGGAACAATGCTAGTGGATGAATTGCTTATAGAAGCAAAGGCGCGAGCTATCCCCAAAGTTATGGCCTTAACCTATGAATCGAAGTTTTTTCAGAAAAATGGCTTTGATATTGTAGAAAAAGAGATCTTCCCAGAGAAGGTATGGACGGATTGCATTCATTGCAGCAAGCTCCATTGCTGTGATGAGATCGCAGTGATGAAGGTGTTGGACTGACTTGGTGAAGATCCAGAAGATTGCACTTGGTGCCCTATATCAGGTACAAAAGGAGCTGCTGACTATTCGGCGGCTTTTTTAATGATTTTGAATAAAGAATTCTATAAATCATAACCCAAAAAAGGTTACAGCTGAACTTGAGTGCTGATTCTGCGGAGATTTGGACTAGCATTTATGAAAAAGCCATAGATATAGTAAATTAGTAATCCTGACCTTATTAAGTCAGGATTACTAAAAGAATCTACCAAGGATGAATTCCACCCTGACCGCCTGACAAAACTACCACAGTAGATGTAATAAATACGAGAGTGCAAAGAAAAGACTGGGAATAGAGCTTCTTAAAAAACTTCATACTTACTCCTCCGTTTTCTTATAGTATGTACTCAACTTTTCGAACGTATCCTGCGTAGGGATGTCATAATCCAAGTGGATACGCATTACAGTATTAAGACAATCTTTCTCCTTGAATGTATCATCGACTTTAGCATAATACAAGGCTGCTTGAATCAAGGAGTTAATAGATTTTGCATAATCACCAATAGACAGGTAATACTGTCCGCGAAGATGAAGATGATCTGCATACTTTTGATAAACAAAAGGATTATCCTCACTTATGGGGCTAATCTCATTATTGTTAATAAGTACCTCAGCCATTTTGTGATTGTTTTGTTTTATGTGTATTTGCAGCAGTTGATTAATAGCTAGAATTGCTGCATCACTTTTACAGGTTTCTAGGAACGAAGTGAGCATGAATTGTGCTTTCTCAAATTCTCCTCTATGTGAAGCGAACATCGCGTCCATTAGGATGATGTTATCTTGAACATACGGGTAGTTAAATTGTTTGTATTGAAGAGCGTAAAATTCCGATTCTTCGTATTCCTCTAATGCAAAGTAAGCATCTCTAAGGATACCTAGTGCATTTACCTTATGTTCGATGATGTTCTCAGTCAAAATTTCCTTACAGTGCTCGATGCTTTCTGAATATAGTCTAATGTTATATGCATGAACCCCTAATTTGTAATAGAGCTCAATACGCTCTGATAGCGATAGGAAATCCGAATAGAGAAGTATATATTTCCCATCGTGATAGGTTTCCTTCAGTTTGCTGAAGTCATTTCTTTCAATAAGGTAGCGCTGATACATTCCTTTAGCAATGTAAGGCATGATTCCATGTGAACGTGAATATCCAATGATGAGGTTATATAATGTCAACTGAATAGTAGAATCTTCGATAGAGTTGATGATGGTGTACAGTTTGTTAGTTAAATCATAACTATCTTCGTTGGCAGATTCGAGATACTTGGATGCCACTTTACAAACCGTTTCTTTGCTGCTCTGGTGTTGTATCGTGAATTGGAGAATGTGCAGCAACGAATCTGGCCTCTTTTCAATCTCTACATAATAATCTATCAATGTATCTAAAGAGATGTTCAATGCAGCAGCCAAAGGTTGAACGGTTGAAAACTCAGGTCTCTTTACTTCGTCATTCTCGATTTTGGATACTGTACCTTTTTGAATACCTGATCGTTCAGATAGTTCAGTCTGTGTCATACCAGTGGCTCGTCTAGTTTGTTTAAACAACTCACCTAATGACATAACGAGAGTTGTACTCAAATAAATACCTCCCTTCTCACTACAAAACTATCACCTATATTTTACCATATAGGAAAGGTCATGTGAATTGGTATGATTAGATTTAAGTTAGAGTCAGTCTGTGAGAGATGGAGTGGTCTGACAACAAACATAATATGCATTCGATCAATAATACTGCTGAATACGGCTCTACATATAAAATAGGCACGCCCAAAGTACCGAACTGACTTGACAATGGTCTCGTCCGTTTGGTATTTTTGTATTAACGGTTAGCACTCGACGTTGATGAGTGCTAACGACTACAGCTAGAACATTCACGAGGAGGGAATGCGCATGTTGACGGAACGACAACGTATGATTTTGAATGCCATCATTGATGATTACATCCGTTTTGCGGAACCGGTAGGTTCTCGCAGCATCTCCAAGCGCGGCGATGTCGGATTTAGTCCGGCGACCATTCGCAATGAAATGGCCGATCTGGAAGAGCTCGGCTTTTTGGAGCAGCCGCATACGTCTGCAGGTCGCATTCCTTCCCAAAAGGGATATCGCTACTATGTTGATAACTTAGTCCAGTTGGATAAGTTGTCGAGTGAAGAGGTTGGCCGATTGAAATCCGCGTTCGCGGAAAAAATAACGGCAATGGAAGAAATCGTGCAGCATACGGCTTCGATATTGTCGCAGATGACGAACTATACGTCGATTGCGCTCGGCCCAGAAGTATTTGAAGCTTCCTTCCGCCATTTTCAGCTGCTTCCGCTGAACGAGGATACTGCAGTAGCTATTGTTGTTACCAATACGGGGCATGTTGAGAATAAGACAGTACCGATCCCTCCGGGGATCTCGGTGTCGGAGCTTGAGCAGGTTGTGAACTTGCTCAACGCGAAGCTCGTCGGTGTTCCATTATATAAGCTTCGTTCTCAATTATATACCGAGGTCGGCAATGAGATGGGTAGATACGTCTCTCATGTGCAAGAACTGATGACACTGGTTGAGAGTGTGCTCATCGGGGATGACAACCATCGTGAAGTATTCTTGAGCGGAACAACCAATATGTTGGCGCAGCCTGAGTTCAAGGACGTTGATAAGATTAAGACGATCTGGGAGCTGCTTGAGGAAACACCGACGCTTATCAAGGTCGTAGGCAGTGCGCCCACCGGTATCCAAGTCCGTATCGGGCAGGAAAATCCACATGAGGCGATTGCCAATTGCAGCTTGATTACGGCGACATATACGATAGATGGCCAGACGTTGGGTACGATAGGCGTATTGGGGCCGACACGCATGGAGTATGCGAAGGTCATCAATTTGATGAATCATTTAACGAGTCAATTTGCGTTGCTGCCGCAGCGCTGGAATAAATAACGAATCAAGGTAAAGGAGGCGTCGTCATGACTCAAGCAAGCGGACATGTGCAGGAGACCGATGAGCGTTATGCGACGCTTCTCAATAATGCAGGGGCTGTTCGTGCCTTGTGCGCAGCAGTAGAAGGAACGCTAGGTCCCAAGGGTCTTGATGTCATGCTCGTTGGGGGTGACGGCGAGGTCATAATTACGAATGATGGGGTTACGATTCTAGAGAAGATGGACGTATCCCACCCGGCTGCCAAGCTGCTCATTCAAGTGGCGCGTGCACAGCAGCATGAAGTTGGCGATGGCACGACTACGGCTACCGTCCTTGCAGGTGCATTGGTACAAGAGGGAGTAGCCCAAGTCACACGCGGTGTTCCAGCCGCTAAGGTGGTTACAGGACTTATGCATGGGGTTGCGGCCGCATGCGAGGAACTTCGCCATCGCGCGGTGCCGCTCAGCGGATGGAGTGATGATCGGCTCCATCGCGCTGTACATATAGCAGGACGAGAGCAAAAGGATATTGTGCAGCTCGTGCTTGAAGCCGGACAGGCGGTAGGCTGGGAACAGCTAGGACAAACGAATTATCGGTATGCAGACAGTATTGTCGCGCATGAGAAGGCAGAGAATGAATGGTTCCACGGTGTAATGCTCAAGCAGAAGCCGCTGCAGCGGGATTGGCTGCCAGAGCGATTGAACTGCCGGGTACTCGTATTGCAGGACAGCTTGGAGCCAGTGGCGCTTGATGAGCAGCTGCTGACGACGGAAGCTGGCTTCCAGCAGTATATGGCGGAACAGGCTCGTTTCATGCATATGCTGGAACAACTGCACGAGCTTGGTGTAGGATTTATCGTGCTGGAGCGCGGCATTCATTCCGATGCGGAACAATATTGTCTGGATCACGATATGATGGTCGTGCAGCGCGTAAGCCGCGAGGATATTATGCGCGTCTGCCGGCTAAGCGGTGCCAAGCCGCTGAAGCGCACAGCGCTTGCGAAGCAGCGCAGCGAGCTGGAGCCGCTGCTCGGGCGCACCGCCTGCGCTCGCTACGATGAGCGCCTGGAGCGCGTACGGCTGTATGCCCCGGCACCGCCGGGCCACACAGCCCGGAACGCCGAAGCCGGCTCCGTCCCGGATCCAGCTTCGG
>Ga0102589_1003676_pt1 | contig 15523 bp, 17 predicted proteins | sample AraplaMF_Col_mLB_FD_76858 | JGI IMG/M metagenome (GOLD analysis project Ga0102589, IMG submission 76858) | Arabidopsis root microbial communities from the University of North Carolina, USA - plate scrape MF_Col_mLB | ecosystem: Host-associated > Plants > Roots > Endosphere | place: USA... | reverse complement strand
CATGCTACCCTTATAACCCTAAAATTATATACGAATCAATATGTTTACATGCTATAAAATTAATAAAATGCAAAATTGCATATTTAACCTTCTCAATAGAGTGTACTCTATTGAGAATAGGGGTACCGCCACATCGCTATCAAGCTAATAAAAAGAAATGCCCCCTAAAATGAAAAAAAAACGCTATTCTTTCTGTATTGGAGTGAACCCTGAGAATGAGACGATAAAAAACACCTCTCTAAATTTTTTCTAACTTTGCAACAGAACCCACTTACGTATTAATTCAAAGTAAAATCATTCAGAAACAGATAGCTTTAAGGAGATTGAAATTATGGAAACGAAATCACGGAAAATCATTTTAGCTGGCACCATATGCTATACAATTTTAGTTTTATTTTTTATGTTCTTTGCGTTTAACAGGCTCGATAGTGTAACCAGTGTAGAACGGTACACTTTTATTCTTATTCCAGAAAGAGTACCACTTAAATTTCCAGACCTAAATTATTCATGGATTGTTGATTTTGGAAACATTGCTGCTTTTATCCCTTTTGGAATACTATTTCCCCTATTGTATCGTGTCAGATTCGGGAAGTTCATATCCTTGTTTGTCTTAGCGATTCTCGTTCTGGAAACCATTCAGGCTTTAACATATCTTGGTAGCTTTGATGTAAATGATGTTATTTCCAATACATTAGGTGCAATGATTGGCTATGTTACCTATAGAGTTGGATTTTCTCCAAAAATTTCTTATAAAAAGCTCATGGCTTCGACTCTATCTATTGTTGTCCTTATAATTGGAGTCATGGTGGTCTCTGAAATCATCAAAAAAAGAGAAGGCCCTATTCAAACATTAAATGTTATGAAAGAAATGACAGGAACTACACCTATAATCGAGAACCTTCCAAATTTCACCGTAGCAGGTGAGCGAATAGAGCCGAAAATGAACGTGTACAGCAGTGAAGGTGAATCAACTAAAACATACAACTATATTCTTGGGAACAAAGAAAATGTCTGGCTTTATTTCTATTTTGGCATTCCCGACAATGTAGACTTTAAGGGTGAAGCCAAAATAATCGTAGATGGACAAGAAGTATATCGATTAAACGAACAATCTTCTCAAGGAGCAGAGGCTTTACGGGAGTTGCCTTTTAACAAGGTAAACGAGCTGACCATTAGCGTTTCCGGAAACGCTAAGCTGTGGGATATCGGAATCCGCGGAATGCAACATTGGTGGGAGTAAGGAACAGTACATCCTGTATCATCATGAAGTCACTAAGTGGTGGGGAAATTACAGAAAATAAACGTAAAAACGGACTGTTATTCAGGTGGCAGTCCTTAATTTCATTGGAGGGTGTGAGCGCAGAGTGAGTAATTCTATTGACCGCATTTTAGAAAAGATCAAGGGAATTAGAGAAACACTAAACGGGGATTTTCGTATTATCGGCGAGGAGTTTGAGTTCATTTTTTACAAATCTAATGACCCTGGAACCGAGATAGAGACTCTAAAATCGTTTAATTTGGGGTCACCTTACATCGCTATCAAGTTAACATTTTGAATTGCCCCCAAAACCAAAATTTCATTTTTTCATAGGCATATAAGTGTCTATGGGAATTTAGTTCATTTTTTTCTTTTTGAGGAACAATTAATTTCTTAAGTTGATGAACATGCGGCTGAACTCTCGTTCGGAGTAAATCGAATCTTTAATAATTAAAGGACGAAAAAAGAAACATAGAAGTGAAAAACTTCCGTGTTTCTTTTTGATTAATATATTTATTGGAAAAGCATTTTCACAGATGCTTCTGCTATCCTAATTATAGAAGCTATTTTGAACGTAAGAAATTTGTAAGGAATGGATAAGAAAAAAGAAATTTTTCTTGTGTAAGATAAAAATATAAAGAAGAGTGAAAGGGGGATTCACCGTTTGTTAGGATAAAAATAATCATTATGAAGATAATTACGAATTCCATGTTGCCCTTTTGTCATTGGTGGGGATGATAGCTGTGTAGTTAGTACGAAACAACAAGCAACCGCCCATACAATATGAATAGAGGAGAGGAATGCCTTATGAAAACACGTAGTCAAATTACATTTGCAAGTCTTGCCTTATTAATAGCTGGAAGCTCCCTGTTATACACAACGCCAACCTCAATTGTAAAAGCAGATCCCACTGAAAATGTATCTAGTTCGTCACAAACAAGCACTCAACGAGATCGTAATTCCGTCAAGCAAGCAATGCGGGATACATTGGATCTTGGATTCCCGGGGATACTTGCTAAAACTTCTGAGGGTGGAAAAACGTGGGGTTATGCCGCTGGGGTAGCGAATCTGATCACCAAGAAACCAATGAAAACAGATTTTCACTTTCGTATTGCCAGCGTGACGAAGACGTTCACCGCAACGGTTGTACTTCAATTAGCTGCAGAGAACCGCCTGAATCTAGACGACTCCATCGAAAAATGGTTGCCTGGTGTCATTCAAGGAAACGGATATGATGCTAAACAGATTACTATCCGGCAGATATTGAACCATACAAGTGGTATCGCCGAATACTCAAGGTCAAAAGAAGCTGATTTTTTTAAGAATACAAAAAAATCATTTACTGCAGAAGAACTAGTGAAGATTGGACTTTCGCTGCCCCCAGACTTTGCCCCAGGAAAGGGCTGGTCTTATTCAAACACAGGATACGTATTACTGGGTATCCTTATTGAAAAAGTAACCGGAAACAGTTATGCGGAAGAGATTGAAAATCGGATTATTGAACCACTTGAATTGTCGAATACATTTCTACCTGGCAATTCAAGCGTTATTCCAGGCACCAACCATGCCCGTGGATATTTCCAACCAGACGGAGCAATTGAGCTAAAAGACGTTACTTATTATAACCCAAGTATAGGTAGCTCGGCTGGAGATATGATTTCTACTGCAGATGACTTAAACAAATTCTTCTCTTCCTTACTCAGTGGCAAATTACTGAAGGAACAGCAACTAAAACAAATGCTTACTACAGTTCCTACAGGAAGTGCTGAAATCAGCGGATATGGTCTTGGAATCTATGAAACTAAGCTTCCAAACGGTGTCTCGATATGGGGACACTCAGGTGGCATTCCAGGGTTTAGTACTTTTGCTGGAGGTACACTTGGAGGTAAGCATACGTTAGCCGTCAATTTGAACAGCTTAGGAAAAGCTGATAATCCTGATCCTTTTAAAAATATTTTACTTGCTGAATTTAGCAAGTAGGCCTCACCATATCAAAAAAAGAAAATTGTACGTTTAGTTACAATTTGGACACATTTTAACTGATACACTGTACGTTAAGCGCAAAGTTTGTTACAAAAAAACAGCCTTTTGAAAAAAACCATTATTTGTTTACATTCAATTAAAACGATATTATCAGAAAATAAAAATGGAAGACGATCTCACATTAATCGTCTTCCATCCTTAAAAAATAACAAAAAATCATTTTACTTCATCTAACTTATTCATTTTTCTAAGTAACTTAGTTTTTGTTATGTTTCTAGAAATAATAAATAAAACTAAGTTAACCAAAACTAAAATTACATCTATACAAATAACCCAAAAATCACTTTTTATAGAAGAATTAGTTAAAACCAATATTAATAAGCTAATTCCTGAAATTAAACCTACTTTGTTTTGTTCTATTTTTAACATAAAATCATCTCCTTCAAACTATATTACACTATTCTTAATACAAATAATTTATATATTAAATAATTAGTATGTAATGAACTTATGAATGTAAACTTTTTATTATTTGTTTACATTCGTTTCTTTGATTTTATTGACCATATTGTGATTTACTCATTTTTTCTAAAACCACGGATAAAAGTATACATTCAATTCTTTGATATTGTTATCTTTTTTGAATGACTAATTATTACTGCTTATCAACAATTACTCCTCTAACTGCTGCCTTCATATAAGGAGCGTCTTGTAACTGTTGCAAAGATTCTGTTGTTCCTGTAATTACTACACCATATATAGGTAAATCTTTCGGAGAAATATCTTTAATATTTTTATAATAATTTTTAACATCATCATTATTAAATTGATTATTCTCATTTAATTTTTTCATTGCATCCATAAAGTCTTTTGAATTTCTCTTTAAATCTTCTTTTAAATATTCTTCTTTTTTTGTATAACTTCCTTGAAATCCATATACAGACGTAGACATCTCAGCATTCAAAACAGCACCAGTTTTAGGGTCTTTTAAACCTACATAAGTATCTGGGTTATTTTCATTATATGTGTCTACCCAATACCAAACTGGTTGTACATCTTTTGGTAACATTTTTTCAATTTGCTCAACCGGGTTCTGGTGCAAAAACTTTAATCCAGTTGTAAGCAACCTCTAAAACTTGGATATACTGATACTATTACTCTTAAAAAGGTGTGTGATCAGTATGGAAAAGGAAAATTTGTTCAAATGGAAACATTATCAACCTGATCTTATTTTATTAGCCGTGAGATGGTACCTGCGGTACAATCTCAGTTTTCGTGATCTAGTCGAGATGATGGAAGAACGTGGACTCTCCATTGCTCATACAACGATCATGCGCTGGGTTCATCAGTATGGACCTGAATTAGATGAGCGAGTACGTCATTATCTTAAGCCAACTAATGATTCTTGGCGAGTCGATGAGACATATGTGAAAGTGAAAGGGCAATGGATGTATGTGTATCGTGCCGTTGATTCGGAAGGGAACACGATTGATTTTTATTTAAGCAAAACAAGAGACCATAAGGCTGCAAAGCGCTTTTTCAAGAAAGCTTTGCGGTCTTTTCATGTTTCAAAGCCCCGTGTTATCACAGTAGACAAGAACCCAGCCTATCCTATAGCCATCCAAGAGTTAAAGAAAGAAAAAAAGATGCCTACAGGCATCCAACTAAGGCAAGTGAAATATCTTAATAACATCGTAGAACAAGATCATCGTTTTATTAAGAAGCGAGTTCGCCCGATGTTGGGGTTGAAATCACTTCGTACAGCTACTTATATACTCTGTGGCATAGAAGCCATGCATATGATTAAAAAGAAACAGATTCACCAAAGGATGACGTCTGCTCAAAATCAAAAAGAATTCATCCATCAACTGTTTGGAGTAGCTTCATAAACTAGCAATTTAAAGAAAACAGACTCTCTAGGTTTCTAGCGAATGTTTTTGCACCAGAACCAGAAATACAAAGAATAAGTGATACATTACTTCGTATTGTTGAAAGTATAGAAAAATTTCAACGACAAGAAGAAGAGGAAGTTGCAAAATTAAAAAGTCAGTTAAAACATGAAACAGGTTCAGGGGGAAAATATCATCTATTAGAAGAACATGAAGTAGATGAAGCCATCAGAAAAATTGCAAAAACGTCTCAAAACGGAAAAGATTATTTTCATGATGTAAAACTTGCAGAAGAATTAATTCATCTTTTACGGAAAAAACAAAAAGAATTAAGCCATTTTGGATATGATATTGCAGATGCTGCCAATTCACTGCGAGATAAAGATAATCAGTTGGGCACAAAATTGGAAGGATTAGCGGTGAGATAACATGATAGATTTTATAGGGGAAATTCAAAAAATAGAAAAAGAAATAGAAAAAGCTGTAAAAGATCTCGCAGGAAATGTCGTTGATGAATTACAAGCTGCGAAAAAACATTTGGAAAGAGAAGCGCAACGAACATTTTTAGAAACTGAAGTATCATTGAAAGCAGATAGCATCATAACAAAACAAAAAAATGACATTCAAAAAAATAAAGAATCATTTCATGATGTATGCAAAAGCTTAACTGAACAAGGGATTGTACTAGATAAAAGTTTTGAAAGTAAAACAGGTAGTGCAGTTAAAAAAACATTACATGATCACCTCAACCAAATTCGAAATGAAATCATTTCTGTACAATATGATTTAATTGATAGTTGTGGAAAAAAATAAGAAAAAAAGTCCTCTTATATAGGACTTTTTTTCTTATTTCTAAAGTAAACTTTTAAATATTTGTTTACTTTAGATATATTGATTTTCATATAAAAATTTTAAGAAATAAAATTAGCAAACCATGCTATATAATATGCACCTGGAACTAATATAACCTGAGCAACTAATGTACCTAATAATCTCGAAATTAATATCATAAATGTAAAATTCTTAAGTTCCCAATATCTACGATTGTCTTGTACAACTTTATCAGTTAAAAAAGACAATTTAGGATCAATAAGAAGTGTTAATAGAATCGTAGCTACTCCAGTAATAATATTGGATGAAGACATCGCTGCTTTATCATAATCAGGAATTAATAAAGTTGCATACAACGCAGACATAACACCTACTGTAAATACGGCAGAAACAATTGTATTAATAACAAATAATTTAATTGATATATTTTTAAAATTTACCCCTTCCAAATTATTTTTATTTACTAAAACAAAATAGTTTTTCATTCTTTTCAAATTGGTACTATTTATTAATTTGAACATGTTTAAAAACGAACCATCTTTTGATAAAGGTACAAGCGCTTTAGAAAAAACATTCATAAAAAATGGCACTAATAACCCTCCAAGTATTACTCCCATAGTAGAACCTAATAACAAAAATCTAAATTGTTTAATTAATAATTCTAACCCACCATTTTTTGCTGCACTATCAACCAAAGAAGCAGTAAATGGTTGTTGAAACATATTAGAAAATCGAGCAATTAAAGACATAATATTATATATAGCAAAAGCCGATGCAACTAAAGCTAATTTCGCTCCAACAAGTCGAACTCCATATCCTAAAACTTCTATAGAAGTCATAAGCATTAAAAATAAAAAGATACAAATTACTTTGAAAGTAATAAACTCCATAGTCATCTCCCTTAAGTTTCTATAAATACATAACTTAATAATTATATTACAAATATTCAATATTTTCTATATAATAACAAATCACTTTCTATTTTATAAGCAAAAAACATACTTTATTTGACATTTTAAAAATACAAAAAGAATCCCGGGATTCCAGCATTCTTTTTGATAAATCAATAAGATATACTATTTAATTATTGAAAAGAGACGTCGTATATAAACCATGTTCTATTTTTTGGTTCTGGTGCAAAAACTCTAAAACTTTTGCAAGTAATCTCCTAAACTTGGACATACTGATAGAATTACTCTAGAAAAAGGTGTGTGATTGATATGGAAAAGGAAAATTTGTTTAAATGGAAGCATTATCAGCCGGAGCTAATCTTATTAACAGTAAAGTGGTACCTACGGTACAATTTGAGCTTCCGTAACCTGGTGGAAATGATGAAGGAACCAGGCTTATCCATAGCTCACACAACGATTATGCGATGGGTTCATCAATATGGACCCCAATTAGAAGAGAAAGTACGACATCATCTTAAAACAACAAATGATTCATGGAGAGTCGATGAAACTTATATTAAAGTGAAAGGGCAATGGATGTATGTATATCGTGCCATTGATTCAGAAGGGAATACCATTGATTTTTATCTAAGTAAATCAAGAGATAAACAAGCAGCCAAACGCTTTTTCAAAAACTTTGCAACAGCATCAAAATTTTTCTATGCATTATTCCTTGTATCTTAATAGTTCTCACCTATATTCTTGTTTATAAAAAATGATAAAACAAATATTATTATGAATGCTGTTAGAGACATAAGCGGAATTGTTATAAACCCTCCCCATTTTTCATAGATTGTTAAACAGCTACTTGTAACACCACAAAAGTTACTTTTGTGGTGAGTAAATTGAATAAAATTATGGTAAGAAGAAATAATTATGCCTATCCCTGAAAAACAACGAAGGTAATATTTTATATTTTTATCGTTAGTTAGTATTGAAATAAAAATTAACAAGGGAATTGGGTACATTAAAATTCTTTGATACCAACATAGACTGCAAGGAACGTAGCCCTTTACTTCACTAAAATATAAACTCCCTATCGCTGCTACGATTGAAACAAGAAAAGAAAAATACACCATATATTTACTCCTTTGTAAAAATCATTTTAATTTTATTCCACTAAAAATTTCTTTAATCCAGCCTTAGATTGAAGCCCCTCTACACGATTTATTTCTTCCCCCTTTTTATAATGTAGTAAGGTTGGGGTTTTTTGTATATTTTCATTTTTTAAAAAATCAATATCCATATTTTCATCAGACTCCATATTTATAGCAAATACCTTTATTTCTTCTTCTTTAATCACTTCATTTAAGAATGGCTTTGTAGTTTGGCATGCTGTACAGCTAGTTTTGTATACGTAAATATAAAAATTATCTTTCGCGTTTAATTTATTTTTATATTCTTTCATATTAATATTGGTATAATCAGGTTTATCTAAGTCTTTTGAAGTGAATATAAAGAAGAGAGAACCTATACTTAGCAGAATAACGAAAGTGGAAAACAAGATTTTTTTTGACATTTCCTTCACCTCTAATTTAATTGTTTCACAGATTCTTTTTGCATTTCGAAGATAGATTTTTCTTTAAAAATAAATTTCTTATCATATTTTGTTATATGTTCAGGATTATGTGTAATAAAAATTACTATCGCATTTAAGTCTAATAAAGCATCATAAATTTTCATGAAGTTATCAGGATCCACATTACTAAGCGATTCATCTAAAATTAAAACACTTGGTTTATGGAGAATTGCTCTAGCAAGACATAATCGCTGCTTTTGTCCAGTAGACAAATTGGAATTACTATCATTTATTACAAAATTAGCTCCTTTGGGAAGTGAAGTGATTACATCATAAATGTGTGCGATTTTACAAGTCTTTATTATTTCATCTTCAGTAAAATATTCTCCCATACATAAATTCTCTTTAATTGTATCTTTGAAAAGAAATGGAGTTTCATTTAAATAAATAATTTCTTTTCTTAAGCTATTATCATTAATCTCATTAATATCAATACCATTAATATATATTTGCGATGAGTTAGTTTGATATAGTTTGTTTAATAATTTTGAAAATGTAGTTTTTCCTGAACCACTTTCACCAATTAAGATAACTTTTTCATTATCAAAAATATTCATATTAACATTTTTAATAATACAGTGATTATTAATATTAAAGTTTAAATTGTGAATAGATATTTCTTTAACTTTTGTAATATCTGTCTGTATCTTGTTTTGAACTACTGGATAATTTATCACATCAGTCAACCTTTCCTTAGCCACTAATGATTTTTGTATTTCTCCTTGTAATTCAATTAAGCCTGTCAAAGAGTTTAGCATAAACAGAGTTAAAGAATTTATAAAAAGCAAATCCCCTAATGATATAGTATCCGCCATAATTTGTTTAGCACCGACAAATAACAATATGATAGAAAATGAAGTTTGGACAAGCCTTTTAAGTCCATTATTATTTATTATTGTAATAGATTCTTTTAACGTTGAATTAAGTTCTATATTAAATACTTTGTTAAATGCAGAAAAAAAATATTCTTTCTTGTTTAAAGAATAAATATTAGTCATATTTCTTATAAATTGTATTAAAAAAGATTGTGTATCCGCATTTCTACTCATAGAATCTTTATTTCTTTTTTGGAGAATATCATAATACATAAAAGAAATCGCTATCAAAATTAACGTCAAAATAAGAACTGTAAAAAAAAGCAAAATATTGATACTATAAAGAACAAATCCTATCCCTAAAAAAATTACAGTATTTAATATTACTGAAACAAAGGCTACGTTTACTAAATTTCTAATATAATAAATATCATTAAATCTCGATATAATATCTCCATCATCCCTATTCTCAAAAAAATTAATAGGTAATTTTAATATTTTCCGGAAAAATTCTTTCGATATAGATTGATCTAATTTTATTGCGGCCTTATTAACTATATAAGATCTTAAATAATCAAATGCATTACTTAAAAAATTGATTCCTAAAAAAATTAAAGTGAATTGCAACAATAGGTAATCATAAGTATGAGGAATTATCTCATCTATTAAAAGTTTAAAGAAGAACGAGTTGCTAATTGAAAACATTACAAACAAAATAGATAAAACTAAGACAAACGAGATACTTAATTTATTATTTCTTATCAATTCTTTAATGAAGTTATTGTGATAGCTTGTTTTTTTATCAGAATTACAGTTTTTTGATTCAATTAAAAGAAAGATGCCCGTAGTATATTTTTTAAATTCCTCAATAGTAATTTTAGATATTTTATCATTACTTGGGTCGCTTATTACCAATTTATTGCCCTTTCTTTTATATATAATTATATAGTGGCCTTCGTAATATTCGTTGACCTCTTTATTTATTAAAGCTATACAAGGTCCATCAATATGTTTTAATGCTACCCCAATGTCTTGTTCACTTATCTCAACAGCTTTACAAGCAAAATGATTAATCTGATTGAATAAAGATATCAAATCTTTTAAGCTATATCCATTTTTATAACCAATTTGATCTCTAAGATAATTAATACCATGATGTAAATTATAATATTTAAAAATAGATGCTACACAAGCAATTCCACAATCGTATTCTTCTTGTTGTTTTGTATGTATGTATTTCATTTTATTATCACCTTTATATAATATTCAGATTTTAATTTGGTCATTTTTACATTTAATAGTAACAGATTCCAAAATATTTCTGTCCTAAATAGAGTTTTGGAATCTGTTACAAACAACTTTAGTAAACACCCAAATTGGTATCTAGACTGTAAATTGTATATAAAAAATAATCATTCTGACTTTTTATAGAAATTGCAATTTCTATAATCTTTGGTTTCTATTGAAAAATTACATAATATGTATTTTTCATCTTGTCCAGTTATCCTTAATATTCTTTATATAATATGATGCCGCTATATTAATTCATCAATATGGTTTATTTCCACTCTGGATAGCAAAATTGGTCAAACAAGCCACACGCCTTAAAATTCTTTAATATACATTGATTTAGTAAACTTTTACAATTAGGTCCTGCTCCACCACCATCATGGGTTTTCATTTCATTTGTTGGATCAATTCCTCCAACATGCTTTGTTAATTCTTCCGGTTTTAATTCACGCATAAATGTATTCATTTTAATCCCTCCTAAAATTAATAATATTTAAAGAAATTAGCAAAATTGGTCAAACAAGCCACATGACTTAAAATTCTTCAGTATACAAGAACTAGCCAGCCTTCTACAATCAGGCCCTGCTCCACCACCATCATGGGTTTTCATTTCATTTGTTGGATCAATTCCTCCGACATACTTTGTTAATTCTTCCGTTTTTAATTCACGCATAAATTCGTTCATATTACCCCTCCTTATTAGGTTTTTTATTACATAAATTACAATATATAACTAATTATAAGGTGTCAATAATAATATAGGAAATTTTATGAATATTCGGATTTAAAAATAGATTAAGCTTATTTATGATTTTGTTTATTACTCTAAAAGTGATTTGTATCTTGGTATTTTTAATGCTTATGACTTCAATTGACCTTTTAGGAAATGTTGTTCGACTTGTTGGAGCAAAGTTAGCTTTAATAGCATCAGCGTTTGCCTTATAAAATATTATGTCGTTAATCGCTAGATTCAGCATTATATGCAGCTTTGTTAAATTCAATACATGCTACAGCAGCTATTTCATCATCAACAATTATCACATAGTAGCGACAATTTTATTAACACTTCTTACTGATCCTAAATTGTCTTTTTTACTGATAAGGTAGCCAGAAAATATTTTGAATTGAAAAACTTTACGTTCATGATCCTGTTTTCAAGATTACTAGGCACATTAATTGCTCAAATTATATTAGTTTCCAGTGCATATTATATAGTATGGTTTACTAAATTTATTTCTTAAGTGTTTATACAAAATATAACTAGATATTATTAAAAGATAAATTCCCCCTAGTTTGTAGCTAGGGGGAATTTTAGATTCGAAAACCTATAAATACCACTTTAATGTACTAATTTACTGTATGAGCCTCTTAATGCTTACTTACAAAATTGAAGTACTAAATCGCACTGTTGAGTGTAACCATGCATACACAACCATCCCAAGTGTTTACAATTCGGTCCTCCTCCATGACCACCATCATCGGTTTTCGTTTCATTTTTGACATTAATTCCACCTGTATGTTTCTCTAATTCTTCATTTTTTAGTTCGCGTATTAAATTTTTCATCTTAACTCCTCCTTTATTTTTACATAAATTACAATATAAGGTTTTTTAGAGTTTGTCAAATTAAATTTTAAATTATATAAATGTTCAGAAATAAAAAAATACGGATGCTATCAAATAAATTTTATGGACAATACATGATTTTAATTAGTCTTTGATTTCTTAACGCTGAGTAATAAGAAAGATGTTTAAAAACATGTATATTGTTACTTTAAATGAACATATAGTGTAATGGTGAAATATAATATTCAAAGAAAATAATTTTATAAATCCGATTCAGAAAAAATGATGTGAGTCTAATCTATTGGAGCAGTAAGAATGTTTCCTATTTTAGAACAACTCGGTTTTATTAAGAATCTAAATGAATTTGAAGAGGATCTTAATGAAATTACTATATAGGGAGCAACAAAAAAACTTAAATAAATTATTACTTTTCCAAATAAGGATGTGATTTTACAATAACATTTAAATTTAAACTAGTTTATTGTGGCATTATTAGGTTCAAATAAATACTCCATTACAAAATATAACCCCGCTTTAAAATCAGCACGGGATCATACGTGTTTTAGATTTTATAATTTTTTCTGTTTACATTTAATTACAGTTAGTACAGTGAATAATCTAATTTATTTAAAAATTCATAAACACTGAATATTGACATAAAATAATTAACAGTTTATTGTATAATATGTAAAAAATACTAATGAATGGGTGGGAATGGATTTATAACAATCCCTATGATGTCTTTCACCGCATTTTCAATTATTTTTATCTCATCATTCTTGATGAACAATAATAAATGCTAAGAATAACTAAAATAATAAATAAGATTATAGAAATGTATGTATCCCTCTTCTATAAATATATAAATTGGACTCTATAAAGATTTGAAACAAGAAAAAGTTTTTATTGATAGGTTCAAAAATAATGAAAACAAAATCATACTGATGTTATCATTAAAAAATATATATAAATAAAACAATAAATATCGATTACTTATGCAGCTGGTATATATTTACTTTACCATGATATCCCTAAATAGTAGTTAGTGTGAGCTAAGTAATGTTTTTAACAAATTAATGAACTGTATACTATGTTAAAGTTAAAGAAATGCCGACATATTTATAATCAAATCTATTAGAAAGGTTTATAAAACAAACTAAACTGAGGAGTTGCATCGTATGGTTTTTGCTAAAAAGCTATTCTTTTTTATTGTTCGTTTACTTTTTATTGTATTAGGTATTATATGCATATGTTGTTTACCGAAATTACTTTTAACTGAATCCCAAAAAGGTATGACTGGTGTAGACATAAAGACTTCTCCGTTACTACAACTTAATTGGGATCAATATATAGAGTCTATAAAAAATGTAATTCACTCTTTAGTTCACCTTTCACAAGTTACATATGAATTAAATGGAATAGATCGTGAACTGTTTCCATATTTACTAGAACCTTATTTGTACACGTTAACTATTTTGACTGCTTCTTTATTTATTGCTATAGTCTTATCTACTTTTTTAACAAATTTTACATTCTATTTTTCAAAACAAGTTCAATCTCTAATTCTTAAAGTGTTAAATGTGTTAGAAACTTTACCTGATTTATTTTTTGTAATTTCTGTTCAATTAATAATTATTTTGATTTATAAAAATACGAATTGGTTGGTTATAATTCCCTTCTCAACGATACAAGGAAAGACTTACTTTTTACCAATTATAACCCTTTCAATCTTACCAACTATCTATCTTTATAGAATGAATTTACTTAATTACAAAACAGAGCTTACAAAAGACTATATCGATTTTGCAATTGCAAAAGGACTAAAACCTTTGTACATCTTATACAGACATGTTTTTATCAATGTAATTATATCAACTTTTTATAACGCAAAAGCTATATTTATATTTATGATTTCTAATATGATTGTACTTGAATTTTTATTTAATTCATTTGGATTATTAAAATTCCTAATTAACCATCAAACCTCAGAAATCACGTCTATTGGAATTTTACTTTTAATGATACCGTTTTATCTTTCTTTTGAAATATCAAGATGGATTCTATCTGGGAGAAGGAATACATATGTTTAAAAATTTTTTTCGAAGTAAACAGTTTTTAGGAGGATTCTGCATTTTAGCCACAATTATCATTGCTAGTTATGCTATAGAAAACTACGTAAAAATTGGGCAACTTAAACTAACTTCTGGGGCTGGCCCAGCACCACCATCTTTCGCACATCCACTTGGTGTTGGGGACTATGGTATGGATGTATTACAGCAGGTCCTTACTTTTGCAAAAACACCCATTTTTTATTCTTTACTTATTGCCCTTATACGGACACTTTTTTCACTTATATTTGGATTTTTACTTGTCTATTCTTATAGATGGACAAAGTGGTTAGATTGGATATTGGATCCATTCCAATATGTACCAACCACATTGTTAGCACTTTTTTTACTATCACCTATACCGGTCATGCAAATCAATCAAGATAATCAATGGATATTTTATACCATTACTGTTCTAGTTCTTATTGGTATACCAAATCTAACACAGCTCATTAGTAGTGAAATTCGCTTATTATTACAACAAGAATTTGTAACAAGTTCTAAAGCAATTGGGGGAAGACCTTTTCACATATATAAACTACATCTTAAGCCATATTTAATTCCAAAAATATGTATTTGGTTTAATCAACAGGTGTTACAAATTTTCATTTTAATGATGCACTTAGCATTATTTCAAGCCATTTCAATTAGTATTGGTGGAACGGTCTCTTTACTTAGCCAAACTAGCGAACAGTTAATACGTCAGCCATGGGTAGCTTTCGGTCCCGTTATTTTCTTTACTATTGTTATCTTAGCGATGTATATGGTGATGTCTGGCATAAAAAACGTTTTAGAAACTGATATACATTATTCGGAAGAATCCCTTTTACTAAATAAGTTAGAGAAAGACAGAAAAGAGAATAAAAGAATACATATTTAATTAAGCAATGCGTTCCTTAAGAAAGAGGTACGGAAAAAAATCCTTTCTTTTGTAATCACTGATAAACCTAAAAAAGAGAGAAGGCTATATTTATTGAACTGTACCCCGAATCGTGGACACTAAAAAAAGGGTTCTGGTGCAACAAGATAATGAAGAGTAAAAAGAATGATTCATTCCTAACGGAATGACTGCTTATACGGTAAGGCCAAAGAGAATATTAATCAATTGTATCTGCTTTTGGACAGACTTTTTGATATTATCCCCTTAAGGTAGACAGTGTAAAAAGACCATGAATAAACATGGATGTTACACTTTTACTTGGAGGGGATTTTATTATGGTTAAAAAAGGGGATAAATTTCAAACTTATTCAGATGA
>Ga0102589_1003675_pt1 | contig 15528 bp, 18 predicted proteins | sample AraplaMF_Col_mLB_FD_76858 | JGI IMG/M metagenome (GOLD analysis project Ga0102589, IMG submission 76858) | Arabidopsis root microbial communities from the University of North Carolina, USA - plate scrape MF_Col_mLB | ecosystem: Host-associated > Plants > Roots > Endosphere | place: USA... | reverse complement strand
AATGATTGAATAAAATTAAACGATAAACCAAGAAGAACGGTGAAAAGCACAAGAGCCGTATGTGGTGAAAGCCACACGTACGGTTCTGTGGGGGCGAAGCGGTGGTAACACAGCTTAGCTACCCGACTGCGTTAGGAATCATTAAAGCAATTGGAGAAGGTGAACTTGTTTTACTTGTAAAAGAGGAAGAACTAACAATCAAAATTACACGAGAACAAGAGGAAGAACTTGCAGTTCATGTCATGAATCAAGAGAATATGTTAGTTCCGGTTAACGTAAAAACTCATGCGCTTTTCTTTGATACAAATGAAAGATGGAATGAAGAAGACATGGAGGAATTGCAAAAAGCGAGTGAAAGAGTAGGAGAAGATCATGAGTAAAAATTATAAGAAAAAGTATCAAACGAAATCACCAGAAGAAAAGAAAGAAGCGGTGCAAGCTTTAACCAAAAAGATGGAAAAAAGCGTAGAAGGTTATTTTCGTACACCGGGAGATTTAAAAGAGTATCTAACGTTTATGGCAAAGTTTTATCACTATTCACCATCTAATATTTCATTAATACAGAGTCAATTTGAGGGAGCCAGTGCAGTTGGTTCCTTTTCTTTTTGGAAAGAAAAAGGGTTTGCGGTTAAGAAGGGCGAGAAAGGAATTCAGATCCTTGTTCCAAACCGAACTGTGGCAAAATTTAAAGACAAAGAGGGCGTTTGGAAAACAGTAACTAAAGCAAATGGGGAAGAGAAGAAACAAATTGAATCTAAAGGTGTAGAAGTGATACCTGGTCGCTTATATTTTGCTGTTGGCCATGTGTTTGATGCGTCGCAAACGAATGTAAAAGCTGAAGACCTACCACGAATTTTTCCGAATCGTTGGCTAGAAGGAAGCGTAAAAGATTACAAGGGTTTGTACAGAGGGATGGAGGCTGTTGCAGAAAAGAACGGTGTGAAAATTATTGAGCCGAAGCAAGAACTTGGGGTCGCAAAGGGGGTTAGTTACACCTTAACAAAAGAAGTCGCCTTGAACCCACGAAACAGTGAATTGCAAAATGTGAAAACCCTTCTTCATGAACTTGCCCATGCCAAACTTCATACAGCAGAGACACATTTGAACTACACAGCACCAGAAAAAGAGTTCCAAGCAGAAATGACCGCTTATGCCGTTTCTTCTTATTTCGGGATTGATACAAGCGAATATTCTTTAGGGTATTTAGCGAGCTGGACACAAGGAAAAGAGATGAAAGATAAAACGAAGCTATTGAAAGAAGTACATGAAACGTCGATTGAATTTATTGAAACAATTGAAAACACACTAGAAAAGGAAAAAGAACAAGTAAATGAAAAAGAGGTGGAAAGTGTGGCAAATAGAAATGAAAAACAGGACGAAAAAAATATTTTATTGGTCGAATTTATGAGTCTAAGTAACACGACACAAGAGCTTGTTTCTGTTGCAGAGTTAAGGGAACAAGCGGATAGAAACCGAGCGTTTGAGCCCGTAGAAGGCGCAGAAAAATTGAGTGATAAAGAATTTATTGATGCATTTAACGAAGCGAATCAAGAAAAGTATGCAGCACTAAATCAAGATGAAATAAATCGTCCAACTATGTTAGTTCAGTGGAGCGAAAACGAAAATTTTAAGGGTAGTCAGTTGATTCCATTTGGAGAGGCCAATGAAAAAATGGCTGAAGTCATTACAAATATTGAAAAAGCAAAAGAGGAAGCAAGAGAAAGAGATGAATATGTACCATATGATAAAACTCGTTATCATATTGCCATTCCAAAAGAAGTCGATAGGGATTTTGGAAGAATGGAGCTTGTGAATATGGATCGTTTGGATATGAGAGATGGGGACTACAAGACACCATATGAACAAGTATTAAACGAGAAAAGGTATCTATCGGATGAAGTAAAACAAGCGTTACGAGATGAAGTAATGAATTATAGGAGTAACAAAGAAATACCGATGGAAAAAGCACAGGAAAATACAGTAGAAAAATCGAGAGAGACACCCAACCACTTAGTTACAACTGAAGTATTAGCAAACGGTATACAAGATGAAGAACTGGCAAGAATCCATATGATGGATGCTGTTACGAAAGATATAAATTATTTGTCTGTATGGAATCAAGATAAAACAGATTGGGACGATTTATATGTTTCCCTCATGGAAAAGAACGGGAAACGAGAAAATGTCTATCTAGATAACATTTTGAAACCAGATTTATATGAAAAGGTCCAAAGTTCTATCTTTGATGGAAGAGGAAATTTGTCATTTATTATTCATGAAAAGGATGCAAATATGAGTCTAGATGAAATCATAAAAGATGAACGATATGGACTCTTAGTTGATAAAGCGGAGGAACAAAAAGATCACTCATTTAATGAAAAAGAAGTGGAATTGTATAAAGAAATGAAAAAGGAAGGATATGCATCTATTGCCTCTCTAGATCAACAAATTCAACCTACAAAAGAAAAAGAAACTACATTAGATAAGGATTTAAGCCGGAAATTCGAGGCATACAGAAGTTCACAATATGAAGAAACACCAGATAATATTGATAGCATTGTCACACGTGTAAAAGCTGAAGAACGGTATTATACAACGAAATATGTTTCGATTGATAATGAGCTGGTAAGCCAGGAACACATAGTGAAATTAGAAAATCAGGTGGATGAGAAGCTTGGGAAAGAAGGAATAACGGTGAATCAGTCTACAACTTCAAAAGAAATAGATGTAGATAAAAAAATTCAGCCATTAAACGGAAAACAAACGAATGGTAAAGAAAAAGACAAGGAGCCAGATCCTATTACTTCAGGTAATGTAAAACAGTCAAAGGCTACAAAGAAATCAAGTAGAAAAAAAGAAACAATGGAAATGGAACGATGAAAAATTTTATAACAGGAAAACCAGATTAAATCATTTTTTGTTACTCAATTGAGATAACGGAGAGTGATTTTTTTATATCTAAAAATGAAAGAGGGATAAAAGGAAAAGCCCTCTTTCTCATTTGTAAAACGAAAGGAGCGAATGTCATGAATGTATGGCTGTTTTGGGGCTGTATGTTCCTTGTAGCTGTCTTTTTGAACACGTTGTTATTATTCGGTCACAGAGTAATGAAAAAGCGAAGAAATAAGAAATGGAAGCGTGAAACTGAAGTTACAGATTAATAGGAGGTACTACGTATGGGGAAAACATTGTTTATTGCTGAAAAGTCAAAGGCATTTATTAGAACTAAAAAATCCGGAGGAGATAGGTGAAAGATACAAAGAATGTAAATTTGATTACTTATCTATTATTTTAGAGCCAGAATATAAAGAGAAATCGGATAGTCTCAAACAAGTTCAAGCATTCATATTAAAATCAAGTAGTAGACAATTCCTTATAAAGGGATTCTCTCAAAAAATGCCTCATAAATATACTAACGACTTACATATAAATGGTATAGGGCTTGTCTTATAAAATTAGTTTTTGTAAGAAAGGAGATATATCTTGAAAAAAGTTTTATTATTTGGCGATCCAGGTATTGATGATTCTTTAGCTATTATATATGGTCTATTAAACCCTAAGATTGAAATTGTTGGAATTGTTACGAGTTACGGTAATGTTACTAAGGAACAAACAACTCGAAATGCCTTGTATCTTTTACAATTGGCTGGAAGACAAGATATCCCTGTTATAAGTGGTGCTACTTTACCATTTTTTAATGGATTCACTACTTATTACCCAGAAATACATGGTGCAGAAGGACTTGGTCCCATTCGGCCTCCTGAAAGTGTAACAACTAGTTCTGTTCATGATTTTAGCTTAATCCCTAAAATTATTGAAAAGTACAAGGGAGAGTTAACAATTATTGATGTAGGAAGATCTACTTCCCTTGCGATGGTATTAAATATTTGGAAAGAACTAATGCAAAGTGTAAAGGAAGTATATATCATGTCCGGAGTATTCTTACAACCAGGAAATGTCACATCTGTAGCGGAGGCAAATGCATATGGTGATCCAGTTTCAACTCAGTTTGTAATTAATCAGTCGAAAAATTTAACAATGATCCCTCTAAATATAACGAATTCAGCTGTATTGCTCCCAAACGAAGTGAATTATATTGTGGAACATACAAATAGTCCATTCAAATCATTAATCAAACCAATCTATGATTATTATTACAGTGCCTATAAAAAGTTGAATAAAAGTATTAAAGGAGCTCCTTTACATGATGTAGTTGCAATGAGTGCAATAGCTAACCCTAGTTTTTTTCAATATATGTATCGTAAAGTAGAAGTTGATTTAAAATCTTTCAGAGGACAAACTGTTGCAGATTTCCGTTCAGGTGCAGAAGCTACAGGAGTTCGTATTGGCTTAAAATTAAATCAAAAATACTTTATTAATGATTTTATAGAGACAATGGTAGGGAAACACAGATATTAATTAGAAAAATTTATTTCCCTATATAGTAAAACTCTATGAAGAGTTAAATTTGAAGACGAAGATAGTTATAAAGTAAGAAATAAAAGATCTTTACTCATTCAAAATGTGGTGATTAAGCGTTTTGTTAGTAAAGATCTTTTTTATATACAGACAGCAAATAAAAATTGAATGCATGTAAAAGAGGACTATGAAACGGCATAGTCCTCTTTTATATTTCATTTTATAGAGTAAAGGGGGGATTCCGTAATGGCACATGTCAGTACGGAGGATGCGATGAAAGCAAGAAAAGTTGACTTGATTTCATATCTGGAGGCAAAAGGAGAAACGTTTAAGAAAGAGGGAAACTATTATCGTCATACGGAACATGACAGTCTCATTATTAAAGGGAATCAATACGCCTGGAATAGTCGAGGGGAAAAAGGATATGGAGCGATTAGCTTTGCCATGATGTATTATGACATGACATTTCCACAAGCAGTGATGGACATTCAAAAGGGGGAATATAAAGAGTTTGATCGTTCAAAAGCTGAAGAGGAACGAAAAAAAGAGCAGCAGCCATTTATCTATCCAAAACACTTAGAGGTACCGAAACAAACAGAGATCAAGCGATACTTAATTGATGAACGGAAAATAGATCCTTGCTTGGTGAACTGGTTGATTAAAAAGGATCTCATCGCCCAGGATAAGAAAAATAACGTGGTGTTCAAATGGAGAAAAGAAGGGGGCAAAGGGCAAGTAATTGGAATGAACCGTCAAGGTACTGTCAAAATGGAGAATAAAAGAGGAAGCTTTAAGCAAATTGTTCCGAATTATGAAAAAATCCATGCAGGTTTTACGGTTGATGTGGGTAAGCCGGATAAAATCTATTTTTATGAAGATCCAATTGACATGTTGTCCCATTGGAGTATCAAGCAAAATAAAATACAAAACGCTCGCCTGGTCTCTATGCATGGATTGAAGTCAAAAACGGTGATTCAATCTTTAATGGATGCGAAAAAAGAAGGGCACGATATTAAAGAAGTCATAATGGCAGTTGATAATGATAAAGCTGGGAAAGACTTCATTCAGACGATGAAGTGCTTTGTAGATCTTAAAGAGGAAATCCCAAAGAATGAAAAAGATTGGAACGATGTTCGGAAGAAACAAGTGAATGAACAACGGCCAAAAGAAACAGCCCAACCAAAGAAAATGAAACCAATTAAAGAGGTGGAGCGAAGTGTCTAATCTACCAGAAATGCCAAACATATTACAAATTTTGATGTATGGTTTTATCCTGTATGTTCTTTTTCGTATTTGTAAATTCATGTACCGGAAGATCCAGGAGCGAAGAATATTAAAGCGAATGGCTAAGTCTGGTATTCGCTATATAGACAAAATGGACGGATATCAATTCGAAGTATACCTAAAAGCTCTCTTTCGAGAGTTGGGTTATTCTCCAACAGTCACAAAACAGTCAAATGACTTCGGAGCGGATCTGATATTGAAGGGGAAAAATCGTATTGTAATCCAGGCAAAACGCTACGGAATGAAAAATAGAGTCGGCATCAGTGCCGTACAAGAGATATATGCAGCGCAAGCCTATTACAAGGCACATGAGGGCTGGGTTGTAACAAACAGCGTGTATACAAGGCAAGCAAAAGAATTAGCGGAAGCTTGTAATGTTAAAACTAATAGACCGTGTAGAACTTCAGAAATTGATTAATAAAATTAATCCCGAATATTCGGCTGAAGATGTGTATCAAGGGGTAAAACCTGCGGAAAGGAAATGTCCAGCATGTGAAAATCATTTAGTCGTTCGAAATTCGAATAAAACGGGAAATAAGTTTTTTAGATGTTCTCAATATCCTACATGTACACATACAGAACCAATCAATACGTGAGTGTGGATTTGAAAAAAGATTAACTGTTTATAAAAAAGATGCACCGTTTTATCCCTTTGGGTTTACTTATCTATAGGGATATTTTTATTAATAAAAGAAGCATGATATATAAACTGAATATAAAAACGTTTTAATCCTTTAAAAATATTCCATAATTTAGTATTGTTTAAATATGGAATATTTTATTTACATGGAAGGGGTAACTATATGTTTTTACAAAAATATAAAGGTTTGATTATTGGGATAATTGGTGCTGTTATAGGGATATTATCTTTCTTTTATCTTAAAGATTTAGATTATATGTATAGATTGGGTCTTAGATTATTTTCTATAACATTAATAACTATAGGATGGATTATTGTCGAGAATTCGAACCATTTCTATAAAAAAAAGGATAATGGTAATGTATAGATGTTACTATTCCCAAATTTTTTTTGCGTTTTATTAATCAGAGAATCGCATAGTAAGGTTAACATGTGTAATTTTAATCAACCATTTTTATAAAAACCAATCTTAAATCTACTGGAAAAGAATCTATTTTGATTAATCTCTTTTCAAATTAGATTCTTTTTATATTCCGTGGAGTAAGAGTGGGAGTAGGTACTTTTAATCAAACTTTATCATTTTAGCCAAGAAGACTCCTTCCTCAAGGAACGTGTATGGGCACAGCCCAGTGAGTTGGTGGGAGATGAATTGGCTTCGGACAAGGGATGGCAGGAAGCCATCTTAATTGTTTGAAATACATAAAGTGTTACTGGATGATTTGTAAATATTTAGGGTTTAGAAAGAGAGGAACAAAATGAAATTAGCAATTCAAACTAAAAATTTAACAAAATCTTTTGAAAATCAATCCATTGTAAGGGATTTAAACTTATCTGTTCCTGAAGGAAGTTTATATGCTTTTATTGGTCCAAATGGTGCAGGAAAAACAACAACTATGAGAATGTTATTAGGATTAATTCCATTAGATAAAGGAACGATATTATTTAATAATAAAGATATCAAAGAATGGAAAGAAGAATTATTTGAAAATGTGGGTTGTTTTATTGATTCACCTACCTATTATCCTAATTTAACAGCATATGAAAATTTAGCCTATGTACAAAAAATGATTAATAAACCTTTAGATGAAATAGATAGAGTATTAAAAACTACAGGAATATATAAAGCAAAAGATAAAAAAGTTAAAGATTTTTCTTTAGGAATGAAACAAAGGCTAGGTATTTCCTTTGCTATTCTTAATAATCCTAAAATACTAATTCTTGACGAGCCGACAAATGGATTAGACCCAGAAGGAGTACACGAGATAAGGCGTTTATTACTTCATTTAGTAAAAAATGAGGGGAAGACTATATTTATTTCTAGTCATAATTTAGCTGAAATTGAAATGATAGCAGATCACATAGCATTACTACATAAGGGTAGCTTACTCTATGAAGGGAATTTAAACAGAATTATTACTTCTGGAGAATATATTGTTCACGTGAATGATACTGCTCCCACAGAAAGGATTTTAAATACAGAGGGTATACCCTATAGCATAGAAAAAGAAGGGGTATTCAAAATAATAATAGATCAAGATAGTGTTCCTAATTTAACCAGAATATTAATTAAAAATGATATAGATATTTTTGAAGTTAGCCCTAAAAAGCCAACATTAGAGGAAGTATTTTTATCTTTAACTAAACAAAAGGAGTTACTATAATAATGCAATTTATCTTTAAAAGTGTAATTAGTGAGATGAGGAAAATTGGTGGGAGAAAATTATTATTAATTTCTTTGTTTTTTTCATTATTATCAAGCTTTTTGTGTATAAGTTATTTTATTTTTAACAAGAATAATCCTGACATGTTTCAATCTACAAATCTTATAGCAATTACAGTAAACTTTAATACACTAACGTTAAGCATTTTTTCTGCTTGTATGTGGTATTTTATCATTTCTTCTGAAAATAGATATGGTACTTGGGCCATTATTTATACAAAACCCATTTCAAAATTCAAGTTATTGGTAGCTAAAAATTTATTGTTTATACTGTTCTATTTGATCTTTAATATTTTAAATTTTTCGGTTATGGGTATCTATACTTTTATAAATGGATATGAAATATCAATACTTTATTTTTTAAAAATGTTGATACTTTGTACCATTTTATCTTTAGCAATACCATATTCTCAATTGCTTTTTCACTTAATTATAAAAAAGGGAATTCTTGCGGCATCCTTGTCAGTTATTTGGATATTTTTTATCGTAACATATGGATTATTCCCTTTAATATTTACAAAGACATTTCCAATATTTTATGCATTGAATATAGTAAGTGACGTAATGTTTAAAGAAACAACTATTTTATTATATCTTGCAAGTTCTTCAATATATATTTTAGGAATTATGTTATTGACTGTGAGTTTTAAATATTATACATATGAATAATAAAGGGTGAAATAAGTGGGTATTTTAGGTGAATATAAAAAAAGTCTTCATAATGGATTGTATATCCTGTTACTAGTATTTCTGTTGATACCAATTAGTTTTCAAGTTTTTCTAACTGTATCGCCGCAATTAAAAGATGGCGTTTTCATGCATATAGCGATTCTGAGCCTTTTTTGTAGGTTATTTTTACCTATTGCGATAGGTCTATTAGTGTCATTTTCTTTTGTAAACGAATTCAGAAGAAAAGGATATATGTCTGCTATTTATCATGGGATCACTTTAAAAACTATATTAATTAATAAGTTTTTGTTTTGCTTAATAATTACTTTTTGTTATTTAATATGTGCTTTAGTCATAACTAGTATACCTATAGTATTAACGGTTGATAATCTCGGGACTGTTTATCAAAGAGTAAGTTTTTCTATACTTTTTATGGTAATTAGCTCTTTAATTATTGTGAATCTACATTTTTTAATAAATATAATATTTTATAAAATCCCGTTACTTTCATTATTAGTAGGGGTTATAGGTGGACTAGGTAGTTTTTTTATCTCTCATACAAACTATTGGATACTATTCCCTTGGTCATATCCAATTATGAGTCTTTATTTTGATAGCATTGAAACAAAACAATTGTATATTATTCTAATTGTATATTTATTATCGTTAATAATTTTTATATTTATGTTATCAAGTTTATATAATAAAAAATCAATGAGATGGAAGTGATTTTTAGGCGCGCATCTTTTTTATAAATTAAAGTAACAGCTTTATTTAATCATATCTATTTTATAGGAGTTATAATGTATACTAAAAGTAGGTGCAAGAATGCACTATTTTAAAAAGAGTGCAAGGTAAAAAGGAGTCCGTAAAGGGTTCCTTTTTTTGTTTTTAGAAAATGGAGCAATAAGGCTTCTAACCGCAAGGAATGCGGAGATAGCCTAATAAATTAGAGTTCGATAGAACTCTTTACTTACAAATCCCCCACTTCTAAATGAAGTGGGGGTAGTTCAAAAAATCATACTCTCATCAAAAAACGGCTTCTCAGATTTCGATATAACCAATGTTTATTTAAAAGTGAATGACATAAGACCTAAATAACAAAGGATGTGTTGTAAGTAAAAATAAGCGATTTAAAGGGAGTTAAGGACGTTAATAAGAATTTTTTATAAAATATCTGAAAAACAAACAAAACAACCTTGTAAGGTTGGTTGTTTTATAAAGGTAAGGAGTGAAAATATTGGAGAATACAGTAAAAGAAATCATTGATGATTTAGAGTATCTGTTCAGGAATGGAGAAATTGGCATGGAAGTAAGTAATCCGGCTTACTATCAGAGGTTTTGTAAAGTACTGGATGCAACAGAAATGCGCTATGATTTACACATTCACGAATATGATGAGGATTCCCTAGTTGTTAAATTAGTGTAAAATACAAATGTTTTAAGGGATTAATTTTCTTGAAGTATAAAAAGGGAATGGGGAGGAAAAGGTTATGAAAATTGGTACATCTGAATGGCTTTCTCTTAGTAAGGATATTAAGCTGAAGTTGATCCGTTTGGCTGTCATAGATAGTAAATATAAACAAGCAAAATAAAAACCCTTCATTTGCTTAACAGCAAACAAAGGGCTTAGTTAATGAGTGACTGAAGTAGAAGGAAATCTAGTCCATTTCCTTCTTTATTTATTGTAACATAAAAGGAAAAGCACAAACAAAGGAGAATTCCCATGAAAGAAATTGATAAATACATGACACCATCTGAAGCAGCTTTTTATTGGGGGATTCCTCGTGAGACAATTAAGAATAAATATAGCCCCTCTCTAATGAACGAGAAGCAAATAAATGATTTAGAACGCATGTTACAAGAAGGTTTAGTGAAGTACTTTTTGCATCCTGAAGGGAAGCGTAAGGAATGGATTTTAAGCCGACAGGCAATGTATGAATGGTTTGGAGAACCAAAAGCCAAGTAGGAAAGGAGGATTATAATGCAAGAGGAAACATTTTCTCTCTGGGGAGGATTCAAGAGTGCATTTAGTTTAATTATTTGGTTTTGGATCATTATGTTTTTGCTATTTGGTGAAAGCTTGCTACAATAGAACCAAGTCGAATGTGAAATACCCTTAGGCAGCTCTCGTAGATTCAGGGTCTACGGGGGCTATAAATTACAACTTATAATAATTTCACGTACCGTAATTATTAATAAAAAACAAACCCAAAACAATAAGATACTTCACATCAGACAATAAAACAGAAATTGAATTTGAATACGCATTCCTGCGGGAGTGCTTTTTTATTTTATTTGCAGGAAATTATCACCATTTGTCGAATTATATAAGCTGAAAGGTGATAAAAATGAGTCATAGAAATCTTTTTATGCTGGCAATGAATACGTAAAAATAAAAACATTCACTTATAACGGTTAATAGGAGGAATGATCATGAAAAAATTAGCTACAATTGCATTAACAGGAGCATTAGCTTTAGGCGGTTTAACGGTTATGAATTTAGATACACCAAAGGCACATGCTGATGATTGGGATGGCTGTCATTATATCTGTGGTCCTGGCGAAACAGTGAACGGTGTTACAGTTAAAATACATTCTACACAAGTTACTTTTGGTAACAGCACAATTGCAAGAATTACAAATGACCGAGCTGAAGACATTCATTACAATGTCAGCATCGAAAAGAAATATGAAGATAATTGGGGTTATTATGATTCTTCCTTCAATTGGAAAAATCAATGGGTTCCAGCTGGAGGATATGATGAAATTTCTACTTTCACAGGACCTGGCGACTACATTGGGGACACAGGCACATACCGTTATAAAGTTGAAATTGTAAGTGCTGACGGTTCTATTGATACAATTTACACAGCTGGAATGACGGTAACAGGGCGATAGCTCATGACTGAGCTTCATTATTTATGATTGTATTTTCGATAATATCATTGATAATTGCGGTGATATTATTATTAAAATAAGCTCTTCGGAGCTTATTTTTTTTATATAAAAATTGAATATTAATATTCTATTAGTTACAAAGTATACTATGAGGGGTCACCATACATGCCCATCAACTTAAAAACTCTTAAAATACTTTGTATCCTTAAAAATGGGGTACAGCCGAGATACATGTAATTTTGAGTCATAGGCTTACTTTTATTTCCAATAACAATCGAATCGGGGTTTTTGTGCAGAGATAATAAAGTTGTTTAATTTACAATAAAGTCATTTAAAAAATAATATAATTGTTTAAAAATCCTTCTTCCATTAACGGAGTAGATTAGCTCAATAAGGAATCAAAATAAGAACTTGTAGCTTCTGAAGAAATAGAAAAAAAGAAAGATTTTAAATACAAAGTAGACTCTGTTATACAGGGGTAGAGAGATATTATAATTCATTTGTGATAAATTAGGAATAGTTTGATTTGTTTAAAACTGAGTAGAGGATTATAAAGTGTCTGCGTTTTTTTGCCAAGTCCTATATGTCTTATTTTATGGAGGAAATATGCTTAAAGATAATTTTAAAATTAGTAATATTCCCACGGTTTTATGGGGAGATAAGAGTGAAAAAATTTTTATTGCAGTACATGGAAATATGTCAAATAAGGAAGATGCAGTTATTCAAATATTAGCTGAAGAAGCCAATCAAAAAGGTTATCAAGTATTAAGCTTTGATTTACCTGAGCATGGAGAAAGAAAAAATGATAATACTCCTTGCAAAGTACAGTTTTGTGTTAGTGAATTATCTATAATTATGGATTACGCGAAAGAACATTGGAAAGAAGTAAGCGTGTTTGCATGTAGTATGGGAGCTTATTTTAGCCTTTTAGCCTATCAAAATGATGTGTTGGAAAAGGCATTATTTTTATCACCAGTAGTTAATATGGAACGAATTATCGAAAATATGATGAAATGGTTTAATGTAACACCAGAGCTTTTGCAAAAAGAAATGACTATAGAGACACCTATTGGTCAAAAGTTATATTGGGATTATTTATGCTATGTAAAAGAACATCCTATTAATATATGGAATATAGATACATATATTATGTACGGAGCCAAGGATGAACTGTGCGAATTTGAAACTATTAACTATTTTACAAAAAAACATCGTTGTGAATTAGAAGTTATGGAGACGGGTGAACATTACTTTCATACTGAAGAACAGTTAAAGATATTTGAACAGTGGTTACACAAACATATCGATTAACAAATTACAATTTATTTTGAACCTGTTAGAGAAGAATGAGAAATATATAAACTTATAGTATATTTGAGAGAATTTATAAATGGTGAATGTATACACTTAAACAAACAGATGCTTTAGTTCAATAAGAATTAAAAAACTTTAAAGAGCCTTACGACACACTAGATTGTAACAAGGCTCTTATATTTTCATAATAAAATTAATCAACTGTATTATCGATTTACATATGAAGTGAAGTATATGCATACTATGAATTAAATAAAGTAATAAGCATAAAAATGCTCAGAATAAATGATTCTCGAGCATTTTTATGTATTTTCATACTTAGGGGGAATGGACTTGAAAGATATACATATTCAACAAATAGAAAATTTAATGGAATATGAATTCAGTCATCTCGTTCAAGAAAGTGAAGAAGAAGGTTTTAGTTTCCTTATAAGGCTAATAAATGAATATAAAAACAAAATAAATGTATTCAATAAAACTGGAGAATGTTTATATGGTGTTTTCCAAGGTGATATGTTAATTGGAGTTGGAGGTTTAAATAAAGATCCGTACATAAAAGACAATAGGATTGGGCGGTTAAGGAGATTTTATATTTTAAGGGATTATCGGCGTATAGGGTTAGGGAACTTATTATTAAACCAGCTATTATGTCATGCGAAAAAGTATTTTGAAGTGATTGTTTTACATACTGACACGAAGCAAGGGGATGTGTTTTATACTGCAAATGGATTTGTGAAAGGGGGATTATATAAGGGATCAAGTCACTACAAAGTATTATAGAGATTGCTATCCAAACAATAGCTACGGAAAGGTATTTTCGTTGATAAATCGATATATCTTAAAAAATCGCTGATATATATGAAGGTGCGACCCTTATATTAGAAACAACTTTTATAATTTCATTTACCAAATTGTTATTATAAAAAAGAGCACCTTAGCTTTTAAAATTTAGCTTATAAGGTGACTCCTTTTCAGTCAATCACGTTTTAACCTTCATTTGTTTCAATAATAATCCTGGTTTACCTTTTACATAATAAAAATGCGGATTATTTTCATCATCATAAAGCATAATATAAGGATTTTCTTTTAGTGGGAGTAGTATAAGTACTTCGTCTATTGTAGTGTGTAACCATTGATTAGTAATAGAAACCGGCTTAGATAAAGGGATTTTTATCATATAGCCATCTTTTGGAACGACATTTAAGTTTTTAAATGGACCAGTAATTGATTTAGCGTATTGAACTGCTTCTTTTTGGATTACTGGATCTAAAGATTGTTTTTGAATGACCATTTCTTTTTGACAATCAAATACTTCAATTTGTTGATTTGTATTTGCGAACGCATTTGTTGATAATAGAAATAGAAGAAGAGAAATGACCCCGATTTTTTTTATCATAGTACAACACCTCACCATTACTATCCCCTCAAAAGCTTTAAATATTTTTCTGTCACATTCATGTAACAAAGATGTTGTATGATACAATTGGTTTTTGTTTAAAAGCAATGGAGGAAAAAATATGAAAGTTTTAATTGCAGATGACGAACAAGATATGTTAAGGATTTTAAAAGCTTATTTTGAAAAAGAAGGCTTTGAAGTATTATTAGCGAAAGACGGAGAGGAAGCACTTCAAATATTTTATGATGAAAAAATTGATTTAGCTATTTTGGATTGGATGATGCCGAAACATAGTGGTATTACTGTCTGTCAGGAAATAAAAAAGAATTCAAGCGTAAAAGTATTAATGCTTACGGCGAAAAGTGAAAGTGAAGATGAATTAGCAGCGCTTCAAAGTGGGGCAGATGAGTACGTAAAAAAACCATTTCATCCAGGAGTACTAATTACACGAGCGAAAAAACTTATTCAGCATGATGATATTATTCAAGTACAAGATGTAAAGATAAATTTTGCCAAAAATAAAGTATATAAAAATGATATAGAGTTAGAAATTACAAAAACAGAGCTCGAATTAATAAAATGCTTTTTAAATCATAAAGGAACTATTTTAACTCGTAAAAAATTGTTAGACATTGTATGGGGATTTGACTATTTTGGAGAAGAGAGAACGGTTGATACACATGTAAGAAGGCTGCGTAAAAAAATTGGAGAAAATATTATTAAGACGCATCGTGGGCTGGGTTATAGTTTGGAGGAACAAAGTGAATAAACTTGGGAAAAAGCTATTTCTCAGCATTTCTTTAACCGTTATTCTTATATTTACAATTTCTTTATTATTAATTAACTTTCTCCTACCGAAATATAATATTTATAAAACACGTGAAAACTTAAATGAATTTACAACTCAAATACAAAATGCGCCAGTCAATGATTTAGAAGATGTTATTCATACAATTGAAAGTGAAAATAATGTTACAATTGCGTATACGCCAATTAATCAGTCAGAAGATGCTATGAACGACGCGTTACGCATGCAACTTACGAAAAAGAAAGTAACGTTAAATAAGCTTTGGATTACGAAAGACGAAGTTATGAAAGTGAAGACGGAAGGGCAATCGAATAAACTGTACGATCAAGGAAAGGTAAAAGCGAGTTTTTTTGCTAAATATATTGCGAAAGATGATA
>Ga0102589_1003674_pt1 | contig 15529 bp, 14 predicted proteins | sample AraplaMF_Col_mLB_FD_76858 | JGI IMG/M metagenome (GOLD analysis project Ga0102589, IMG submission 76858) | Arabidopsis root microbial communities from the University of North Carolina, USA - plate scrape MF_Col_mLB | ecosystem: Host-associated > Plants > Roots > Endosphere | place: USA... | reverse complement strand
CATGAACGTGGCACAAATTCGAATTTTCATGATGAGGCTTCGCCACCTTTGTAGACAAATTCCTATGTTTAAATTTATGAGAGGAAACAAGATATATGACTTGTATTTTAGGACAACAGTTCACAACGAGTATATTATGTAAATAAAAATGAACTACTCCCATATTTTATTTCGAGTTTTTTCCTTATTATATATCTGAAATAACACATAGCTTTCATACTTTTCCCGCTATAAATTCCACCACTAAAGTTTGATTTTCTTTTCAATACAAGAAATAAAGAGTACGCTATAATTAGCGCACTCTTTATTTCTTCACATATACTTCAACAATCGGATTTTCCTTCTGATCTGCATGTAAACGTATATTCTCTTCCGGCGTATTATAAATGCTAGCTACTAGCATAACTGTTAACAAATTAGGGATTTTTCCGTCACTCCCGTATTTTCGTTCAAGAGCTTCTGTATACTCAAAATCCAAATCTCCTTGCACATATGTATACACTTCAAAACCATCTTCTAAATTACAAACTACTGTGTCTATAATATCCGCTCCTACTTGTTTCTTCATTTTTCCCCGCAATGCTTCAATAAATTCTGCCCAAGGAACTTCGTACGTCTGAAATTGATCTGTAGATTTCATTTCTCTTCCTCCTCGTTATGTATCCTGTTCGTATATTTCCCCTTTCGTATAAGATATACAACAGCAAAAGAAATTTATATAAAGTGAAACTTTAATCAGTCGTTTTTTTTCCTATGAACTTTAATACAGATTCTCTTGAACGTTCAATTTCTTTAATATTTTCATCATAATATCTTGATGCATACGCATAGAAGATTATGTCAATAGTCAGAAATTGGGCAAATAATGAACTTGTTGCTGCACTACGAAATTGAGCCTCTGGTGCACGAACATGATGTAAAGACATATCAACTTTATTTGTTAATCTGTTATTCCCAAATCGAGACAATCCAATTGTTTGAATACCAGATGCTTTAGCAATATCAACAAGTCGCAGTACTTCTTCAGTTTCTCCACTATTCGATATACTAAAAAACACACAATTTTTTGTTGATGCAGCAAGTGCAGTAGCCATAATATGTGCATCCTGATATGCACTTACAATCTTTCCTAAACGTAACCATTTATGAGTAATATCTTCCGCAACAAGCCATGAAGCTCCTAATCCATAAACATAAATAACATCTGCATTTCTCATATCTTCAATTATTTGATTGAGAACAACTTCATCTAAATAAAGTGCTGTTTCTTGTATCGCTTGTACAGAGTTGGAAACTATTTTTTCTTTAATAGCCGTTATTGTTTCATTTGGTTCAATGTCATAAAAACCTTTCTTCTCTGGGTATGAGAGATGCGATGATAAAGATACCTTTAGCTCTGAAAAACTAGAAATTTCAATAGAGCGACAAAGCCTAGTGACCGCAGAGCTACTCGCATTAGCATGAGCAGCTAATTCATGTATAGTCATTCTAATAACTTCTTGTGGATTATTTAAAATATATTGCGCTACTTTTCTTTCAGATTTTGGTAATTGATATAATAAACTTTCAATTTTTAATAATACATTCACTATATGCATATTGAATTGCCCCTTTGCCTTTTAACTAGCTCATATATTTCAAAGCTAAGTAATAACAACCTAATGTAGATGATACATCTTCTAAAATAAATTGTACTTCCGGTTTTTCTTGTTTAATTTTTTCAATAAAGGAAGTTTGTACAGTCTGTATATTAGTTAGCACACTCCCCTTAATAGCAATTGTAACATTGTTGTCAAAATTTAATTTTTTACAAACATCAAGCGTAATCTTGGCAAGGTGACAGCCTGCTTGTTCGAGAATATTCTTTGCAAAATCATCACCTGCTTTTGCTTGTTGAACAATTATCGGAACAAAAGAAGCAATCTCCGCCTTAGTTGCGGAATAAATAAATTTTTTCAACTCAAGCACACTCTGATAACCAAGTTTTGTTAGTATCAACTGAGTTAGGTCACTATAATTTAATCCCTCATCTTCTTCTTGCCTCATTTTCATAAAAACCTGCATAGCAATCCAATAACCACTTCCTTCATCACCAAGAATATGTCCCCAGCCACCTGCCGATTTTTCAATACCATTTTGAACTCCAATACTAACAGATCCTGTCCCTGAAATTGTTAAGATACCATTTTTCCCCTTTAGTAAAGCGGCATGTGCAATAATTCCATCATTTACAATCATAAATGGAATATTAAACGCCTCAGAAAGAGCATCCGTTATACCTTTTGTATTTTTAACCCCTCCATACCCCGCTAACCCTAAGCATATATACTGGCATTCTTCATTTTTTAAAAGAGCTAAACATTGTTCAATAGCATCAATAATGTTAATAAGAGCTTGCTTTTCATCTAAAAGTAAGTTTCCGCATCCTGCTTTACCTTCACTTATTTTTTCACCAGTTAAATCATAAGCCACCGCTTCAGTTTTAGTGCCCCCACCGTCTACTCCGATAATATAATTCATATAGATTCCTCCTCATTCATAAAGTAAAACTTCAATCAGTGGGTGTTTTCTTCATCCCCCATTGATTATTCCACCTAACCAAACGAGCTTTTATGGGTAGTTTACCTCCTACCTAACATCTTCGCTTCCACTAAATTTTGAGGTGAGAGCATTCCTATCCTCGAATAGTGGAATAGACAAAAAAGGAAGGAATGTCCTGTTCCTTCCTTCCCCCTCGTTTGAGATTTTTTTTCGATAAAATCACTTCATTAAAAATTGGAATTTCTCCCAAGGATTTAAGTAATCAAGAAGAAAAATTTCTTCCTCAATTATCCTGCCAACCACATTTGTTTTACCTGAATTCTCCATTTCTTTCAATGCAATTTGCAATTCGCCTTTATATTGTCCGTATAGCTTATTTTCAATTAAAATATCTCCCCTTCTAATATTAGGGGTATACGTTGGTTCAAATTCTTCTCGTTTATATTTTACACGTGATTGAGTCGAGCGAATAAGATATTCTGAAACGTCTCCACGATAGAAATGAGGTTCTTCTAGCACAATCTTTTTTTCTAACTCTGTAATCGTGTCATATAGTTCTATATTAAACGTAAACAGCTCACTGTTTAAATTACTAAGCGCTTCTAATTCTGCCTCTGATGCATATGCGTTAGCAATAATCACATCATCGATTAATTCGGTTGCAAATAAATGTTTCGCTTGCGTTACTATTGGTAATTCACGATGCATTTCAAGTGTACATAAGCCTTCCGTTACTGGCCAAGGTCCGTAAGTTGCTACGTGCGAACTAACAAATGTAGATGTCTGAATATTATGAAATTTAAATTTTTCGCAACACTTTAAAAAATGATCATAACTTAATCCTGCATAACGATGAGGATAGAAGTTATGTGAACCTACTAAGTTCTCTTTATTAGGCTTATAAGCAATAATATTATCTAAATAATTCGTTGCATTACTCATATTAATTTCAATTTTTAAATTATAAGGATTATATGTCATGATAGACTCTTCATTTCCTGTAAACCCCATATCCAGACGGATTCCATACGCTCCTAAATCAGCAAAGAATGATAAATCAGCATAGGAAATATCTAAATCCCCAAATACCCGAGGAGAAATATCGACCATTACTTCCATATCTAATTGATTTGCAAATTCAATTATTTCTTTAAATTCTTTCATAATTTTTTCTTTATCACCTTCTACCGAAAGCAGGCAAGTAAAGATTTTTTTGAACCCATATTTTTGCGCCAGTGCAATATACTCTTTATCCTGTGCTATGGTTGAATGTTCTGGGTAAATTGAAATACCTAATTTTTTCATTTTTAAATCACCTTTACCTTTCTACATTCCCCATTATTGCTGCAGTGCTAGTTTTTTTATAATGCGAATCATATGTTCAATGAGCTTTTGTTCACTTATCGCTGTCATTAAGTGATCTTGAGCATGAATCATTAACAATGTTTTTTCACTTTGAACTCCATTCAATTCAGCTTGAATTAACTTTGTTTGTGTTCTATGAGCCAAGCTAAGTTCTTCCCCAGCTTGGTTAATAAGTTCTTCCGCTCTTTCAAAGTTAAATTCTTCTGCAGCTGTTAATGCTTCATAAGCTAGTCCTCTCGCATTTCCACCGTGAGAAATAATTTCAAAAATTTCCATTTCATTATTATTGATTTCTGTTGACATATCATGACACTCCTAATCTTAATAAATTATAGACACGGCATTCTCTAAAAGAATCAATGTTTCAGAGAATATCAGATTTCAATTCGTCCTTACTATTACATTTGTTATTATTCTAATCATCTAAAAAATAGCGGTAAATACTCTTGATGCGCTTTTAATAGTTTCTGTAATACAGCTTCTGCTAAATCATCACTTGGAATAAGTGGGTTAATTGTTAAAGCTAATAAGGCCTTATCATAAGAACCAGTTACAGCTGCCTCAGCACCTACTCTTTCAAATGATTTGATTTGTTGAATTAACCCTTGAACTTGAACTGGTAATTTTCCCATTGTTATAGGAACTGGTCCATTTTTTGTTACAATACAACTAACTTCAACAGCTGAATCATAATCGATTTCAGTAATGGATCCTTTATTCTGGACATTTAATACTTGAATGTCTTTTTTATCATTATAAATAGAAGAAATAACATTACACGCTGCGTCACTATAATACGCACCACCTCTTTTTTCTAATTGCGGAGGTTTAATGTCAAGTTTTTCATCTTTGTATAAATCAAATAGATCTTCCTCTAGCTTTTTGACAATTTCAGCACGAGTTTTCCCCGATTTAAATGCTTCTAATTCTTCTTCTAAAATATTCTTTGTTTTGTAATAATAACGATGATATGGACAAGGCACCACACCTAATGATTTCAAAAATCTTGGATTCCAAGGAAGAGGTGCAATATTCTTCATTGTCATCTGGATTTCTGGATTCCCTAGCATATCAAGCACTTTCTCTGTCACTTCCTGATCATCAACATACACATGTGTCCCAAATACCATGTGGTTTAATCCAGCAAAATCAATATGTACTCTCTCCAGCTCCACATCTAACATTTTCGAAATAGACATATGCATATTAAATGGCACATTACATACACCAATAACTTTTTTATGCTTGCTGTAACGAAGAAGAGCTTCCGTTACCATTCCAGCAGGATTTGTAAAGTTAATTAACCATGCATTCGGGCAAAGTTCTTGCATTTCTTCTGCGATTTCTAAAAGAACGGGAATTGTTCGTAGTGCTTTAAATAGCCCACCTGCACCATTTGTTTCCTGGCCAATTAATCCTAGCTGCAAAGGAATACGTTCATCTTTAACTCGGGCATCTAGTAAGCCCACTCTCATTTGTGTTGTCACAAAATCAGCACTCTGTAAAGCTTGACGACGGTCTAATGTTAAATGGATTTCCATTGGAACTCCCGCTTTTTCAACCATTCTTCGTGCTAAGGCACCTACAATTTCAAGTTTTTCTCTTCCTTCCTCAATATCAACTAACCAAATTTCCCTAACTGGTAACTCATCATAACGTTTAATGAAACCTTCAATTAATTCTGGCGTGTAACTAGATCCGCCACCAATTGTAGCAATTTTTATTCCTTTTTGCTTTTCCATTTCACTAACACCTCATTTTAGATAACGAACTTTTTTACTTTACGCGTAGACAATAGGGTAACAAATTAGTGCACTCACTACTATTAAAGACAAGAACAAAATTAACGCTTGTTTCTTGTTTTTAAACTTACCTTCAACCAAAGTAATAATAACAGTTAATCCTGCACTGAAGGCAAAGGTATTACCTAGGTACAGTGACAATTGTTTATCTATTCCACCTACATTCATTAAAGGATTAAAGATAAGATTAAAAACAAGAATAAAACTAAAAAGTAAAAATGCACTCTTGTAACTAAAAAAGTGAATTTTGGATGTTGAATTCATTTTTATCCCCCTTTTCTTTTTCATATTAAAAGGAGCTTGAAGCCATTAGTCCCAAGCTCCCTTTCATATATTTTTATAAGACCGCGCTTGTTTCTTCTGTTGTTTCTGTTGTTTCTGTTGGATTTTCTTGTGCTAAAAGCTTTTTATCATACATTTTAAAGAATGGTAAATAAATAGTAACTGAGATTGCAATATTAACTAATACAAGAATAATTGCTCTCCAATCACCGCCTGTCGAAAGGTAAGCACCTATTGGGGCTGGCAATGTCCATGGAACCATTACATACGTTGGATTAACTAATCCCATTGACGTCGCAAAGTACGCAAGTGTCGCACCAATTAATGGTGTTATAACAAAAGGAATAATTAAGATTGGATTTAGTACAATTGGCATTCCAAAAATAACGGGTTCATTGATGTTAAATATACTAGGAACAATTGTTGCTCTTGCCATCGTCTTACTATAACTAGATTTTGCTGTTAATAACATAGCAATTACTAACCCTAATGTTGCACCAGAACCACCAATCCAAATAAACCATTGGAAGAACGTTTCAGGAGCTATGTGCGGAATTGCCTTCCCAGCTGCAACTGCTGCTGAGTTATTAGCTAAGTAAACCTCCCAAACTGGACGAGCAACAGCACCTACAACTGATACCCCATGAATACCGAATGACCAGAAGAATGTTATTAAAAAAACAGGAATTAATACGCCCGGTAATGTATCTCCCGCTTTAATAAGTGGTGCAACAGCTTTATCAACAAGTGAATGTAGATCAATACCAAAGACTACTGTAATTATTGTCATGATAACCAATACAATTGTAACTGGTATTAATGCTTCAAATGAACGGGCTACAGAATCTGGAACGGACTCTGGCATTTTTATTGTAAAATTTTTGGACTTACATAGACGTAAAGTTTCAACCGCAAATATGGAAACAATCATCCCTACAAATAGTCCATGCCCGCCAAGATTTGACATTGGCAACACAAAACCTACACCCTCTATCATTTTTACACCTATTGTAAACAAGAATGCAGCTACCGATAGTAAACCTCCTGATAGAGGATCTAACTTATAACTTTGAGACAAGCTATAACCTATTCCAAAGGTAATATATAGTGTCATAATAAACATCGTTAATCGATAGGGTATTAAAATATCTGCGACATGTTTTGCTGCCCATTCCCCTATTGCGGAATCTGCTGCTACCGGTGGGAACGCAATGATAAGAAATAAGCTCCCGAAGATGATAAATGGTAGAGCAGAAACTACCCCGTCACGTATTGCACGTAAATGTTTTTGCTCAGACAGTTTAGCCATGGGTGTTGAAAGATTATTTTCTAAAAAATTTACAATTTTATCCATTTTCACTTTCCCCTTTAGCCATTTAATGGTTAAACCTATTTGTTAGACTATTACTTTACTAGTTCGTTTACTAACTTTAATAGAGTAGGGCCACCCAGAGGACTGTATGCTTGAGGTGGGATTACTTGACATGGCACACCTGCTTCATCTGCAGAGTTTTTAAAACTATCAAAACGATGTTTTACTTGTGGAGCTACCATTGCAACATCCCAACCGTTACGTACTTCTAAATCAAATTCTTGAGTACCAACTGCCGATACCTCTAAATCTATTCCTTGTTTTGTACCTTCCTTTTTTAAAGCGCTTACAATTATTGCACTTGACATTCCACCAGAACATACGAATAATACCTTCATCTTTATTCCCCCTATTATTTCTTTTTTATTTAATACATTTTAAATCGCTTTTCTTATAAATCCTTCTGCTACTTTTAAGCGTTCTACCGCTTCTTCATAAGAAACATTTGTCAAAATCATGATAATAGCAATTTTAGGCTGATTATTTGCCTTTACTAAGTATTCTTCTGCCACTTTGTAACTGCATTCAGTGGCATCCATAATAATACGTTTTGCACGCTCAACTAGCTTTTCATTTGTTAACTGTAAATCTACCATTAAGTTCCCATAAACTTTTCCAATTCCAACCATTGAAGCTGTTGAGAGCATATTACATACTAATTTTTGAGCCGTTCCAGCTTTTAAGCGAGTGGATCCCGTCAGTACCTCAGGTCCATTTACAACTTCAATAGCAACTGTAGCAATTTTTCCAATCTCTGACTCTTTATTACAACTTATTGAAACTGTGCCTGCCCCAATTTGATTTGCATAATTTAAGCCTGCAATAACATAAGGAGTACGCCCACTTGCAGCAATACCTACTACAACATCCTTGCTAGTTAATTGAATTTCCTTTAAATCTTTAAGGCTTAATGTAAAACTATCTTCTGCCCCTTCAACCGCCTTAATAAATGCACCTTCTCCACCTGCGATTAGGCCTATTACTTTACTAGGATCAGTATTAAACGTTGGTGGACATTCTACAGCATCCAACAATCCAATCCGTCCACTTGTTCCAGCACCTATATAGATTAATCTACCGCCTTGTTTCATTGCTGCAACAATCATCTCTACAGCCTTTGCAATTTGAGGAAGTTCCTTTTGAACACAGTAAGCAACTTTTATGTCTTCTTCATTCATCACCTCCAGTAAGTTAAGCGTTTTCATTTCATCTAAAAACATAGTCTTTTCATTGCGACATTCCGTTGTTAAATGTTCTATCATATACACCATCCCTCTGCCATTCGTAATCTAATCGCTTTCGTTGATACGACTATAACACCACTAAAAATAAATTTCAATTATTTTTAGTGAAATTAAAATGAAATTTCAAAACTGTATATACAACTAGAATATTAGCTAGTATAATACATAATTGTTAACGTTTACAAAAAGTATAAACTATACAGATTAGAAAGGAATTCACGCTATTGAATAAAAGTAACTTAACAAGAAACTTAAAAATCTATGTAAAGTAGGTGTAATGATAATGTACATTGTTGGGTTAATGTCTGGAACATCATTAGATGGTATTGACGCTGCGCTTGTACGTGTGAATAATAGCGGTGTAAGAACGGAAATAGACATAATTGAGTTCATTACATACCCTTTTCCAAAAGATGTTGAAGAAGAAATTATACAGTCTCTGTCTGTAGATACCTCCAACGTGCAACTAATTTGTAGTTTAAACTTTAAGCTTGGAAATTTATTTGCAGATGCTGTAAAGAAAGTTTGTAAGAAAGCTAGACTACCTTTAGAACAGTTGGATCTTATAGGATCCCATGGACAAACTATTTACCATCAGCCTATACAAGAACAAAACTGGGTGCCCTCAACGCTACAGATTGGTGAACCCTCGGTAATTGCTTATGAAACAAATACAACCGTAATTTCTAACTTTCGTACCATGGACATAGCAGCAGGTGGACAGGGTGCTCCTCTGGTACCTTATACCGAATATGTTCTTTATCGAAGTGAAACAAAGGGCAAATTGTTACAAAACATAGGTGGTATTGGAAATGTAACTGTTTTGCCTAAGCAAGCCTCACTTAATGAACTGTATGCCTTTGATACAGGGCCCGGGAATATGATTATCGATGAAGTATGTCGCCAATTGTTTAGCGTAGAGTACGATGAAGGTGGTAATTTAGCTAAAAAAGGAAAAATAAACGAACAGCTCTTATCATACTGTATAAATCACCCTTATATTATGAGCCCTCCTCCCAAAACAACAGGTAGAGAATTGTTTGGTAAGCAGTATGTTGACATACTATTAAATAAGTTTAATTCGCTTTCCAGCCACGATATATTAGCAACTATAACAATGTTCACAGCAAAATCCATTGTAGCGAACTATTGTAAATTCATCTTTCCACAAGTTAAAATCGACGAAGTCATTGTTGGAGGTGGTGGCAGCTATAATAAAACTTTACTCAACATGATTCAATCACTACTTGGGGAATCAATTCAAGTTTATACCCAAGAAGAGTTAGGATACTCCTCAGAAGCTAAAGAAGCGGTAGCATTTGCTCTTCTGGCAAATGAATCCTACCATGGTAACGCAAGTAACGTCCCAAGTGCTACAGGTGCAAAAAATGCTGTCATCCTAGGAAATGTATCTTTTCCTCTCCCGAATCAATGGATTAAGAAAAGAAATTCTGTAGAATAAAATAAATTTTCCAACAGCAAGAATCTTCTCCATTTCTAGCTGATTATTAGATCTAACCAATCGGGATTTTTTATGATATTTTTTGTACAGGGTCACCTTTAAACGAGTTTATTATCTTCATACACTAAATAATATAGTTACTAAAATTAACACCAATAGTTTTTTAAGTGTCACTACCCTTTTCATAAGAACTATCACCCTTCCTATTGTCTGTCCATATTTCCCCTTTCGTATAACAATTATGATAGATAGGTCATTCGTACAAGCCGCACTTGTCCTGCTTACATATCGTATTACGGTAATGCGGAAGGAGGAAAGAACATGCATAGAAAAAGATGTTATGATACATGCCAACGTTATTTTGGTAAAGTGGTTCGAATTGAAGATCGTGATGGCCGTATTCACTTAGGCAAAATAATCGATGTAACAAACGATTCTGTTTGGATTGAACCAATGCAACAGCGCTCATCTTTTGATACAGGATTCGGATATTATAACGCATATTCAAACGGTGGATGTGATATTTGCGGTGGTATTAGCAGATGTGATAACTGTGGATTTGGATGCGGTGGTGGATTCAGTGGTGGATTTAGTGGCTGTGGATGCGGCGGTCGTGGTTGCGATAGTTGTGGCTGGGGTGGCGGCGGTTGTGGCTGGGGCGTTGAACTCGGATTTGGCTTTATTTTTGGAATTACTTTGGCTGCATTATTTTTCATCTAACATAGTAAAGAGTTGACTATCTTTAGCCAACTCTTTTTCTCTATTTTTCACATATAAAAATCCGATGTCCTAAAATATGTTGATACATAAGCAATACTTGTTCGTGTTGCACCCACGCCTCATACAATTCTTCTGGAATAAACGGTGATACATTCCACTCTGGCTCTTCCATATGTCCTGCAACTGTTTCTGCAATAGTTCCGCCACCTGCAATTGTAATTCTTTTAAAATTTGCTGCTTTAAATAAATGAATCCACTCATTCTCAGTTAATAATTCTTTCATACCATATAACTGTCCAATCTTTTCTTCCTCTTTCTTCTCAATATGTTTTTCGGTAATCATTTCAATGACAACAAGCTTTCCATCCTTCTGTAATACACGATAACATTCCGAAATAACCTTTTCTTTATTTGTAAACGCGAGTATAGATTCTCCAAGTACTAGTTCAAATGAATCATTTAAACACGGTAATCCTTCTACATCGCCTTGAATCAATTGTATATTTAAACCATCAAACAACCATCTATCTTTCGCTTTTTGAATCATAATTTCATTCTTTTCAACTGCGGTCACTTTATAACCCAATTCTTTTGTCATATACGCCGCTGTTTTCCCCGTGCCACAACCTATCTCAAGAACATTTGCTCCATGTCTAAGTGGCAATTGAGCTAATAATTGTTTTGTTAACGTAAAACCACCTGGATGAGCACTCCCTATTCCGTAATAAGCTAAAAAATCAATGTACGAGTTTCTTTTCATGGGATTCTCCCTTTTTTATTTTATATATTCCAGGAAGGAAGAAAAGTGCATAAAAAAAGGGCGCATCGCTCGCGCCCTCTCTCTTACTTATCTTCAGAAATATATGCCCATTTGTAGCTGTAATCTCCACCAACTGGATGGTGAATAATACCTTTTACTTTCGCTCTTTGAACAAGAGCATCGCCACGTTGATATAATGGTGCAATTACAGCATCATCAAGTAACATTTTCTCAGCTTTCAGTAAGCTATCCCAACGCTCTTTCGTTTTCGTTAATAGCTCGCCTTTACCTTTTTCTACAATTTCATCATATTTCGGATTTGAATATCCAGTTTGGTTATGAGGTCCATTTGTAACGAACATATCAATGAATGTCATTGGATCTAAGTAATCAGGTCCCCAACCAGCGTAAGATAAATCATAATCTAGATCTGATTCTAATTTTAATTTTTGTTTAAACGGTTGGTTTTTCAAATTCACTGTTAAGCCCGGTAAGTTCTTCTCAAGCTCTCCTTTTAAGAACTCACCTACTTTTTTCGCATTATCGCTATCGTAGTTTAATAGCTCTACAGTTACTTGCTCTTTTCCAAGTTCTTTTTTCGCTTTTTCCCAATGCTCTTTTGCTTTTTTCACATCTGTTTTTAAAATATCTCCGTTATCTTTACGGAAGTCTTTTCCATCTGGACTCTTCGCAAATTCTTTTGGTACTAAGTAATCTGCAGGTGTAGATCCGTCATTTAAAATTACATTCGTTAAGCCTTTTTTATCATATGCCATTGCAATCGCTAGACGTAAATCTTTACTCTTTAACACTGTATCTTGATTAACACGTTTTTGGTTTAATCGTAAGAAGAACGTTGACGGTGTTTTTTGTGTAAAGAAATCTGGATTTGATTTATATTTATCAACCATTTCAGATGCAAGTGCTGCACGATCGATTTGTCCACTTTCATATAAGTTTACACGTGTACCGCTATCTTTTACTACGTTAAAGTTGATTTCTTCTAACTTAACTGTTTTATTATCCCAGTATTGTGCATTTTTCTTTAACTTCCAACCTTCTTCATGTTTCCAGTCTGTTAATGTAAATGGTCCGTTGTATAACGTTGTATCTGATTCTAAACCGTATTTTTCTCCTTTTTCTTTTACGAATTTTTCATTTAACGGATAGAATGTTCCGAATGAAGTTAATTCTACAAAGTAAGGAACTGGATTTTCTAATTCTACTTCTAACGTGTAGTCATCTACAGCTTTTACACCTAACGTATCAAGTGGTGCTTTTCCATCATTAATTGCTTTTGCGTTCTTTAAATCAAACATAATGTATGCATATTCAGCTGCTGTATTTTTATCTACCGCACGTTTCCAAGCAAACACGAAATCTTTCGCTGTTACAGGGTCTCCATTTGACCATTTCGCATTTTTATTTAATGTGAATGTATATTTTTTACCATCATCACTCTTTTTATATGATTCAGCAACCCCTGGTGCTGCTTTATTATCTTTATCAAGTCGATATAAACCTTCCATTACGTTGTTTAAAGCAAGAAACGATACTTGGTCTGTTGCTTTTGAAGAATCCATAGATGGAATCTCTTGGCTCTCCGTTAAATTAAGTACTTGCTTTGCAGCTAATTTTCCGCCTTCTTTTTCGCCACTTTTCGGCGTTGTGCTTGCCTTATCTTTATCCCCTGATCCCGAGCAAGCTGTTAATGCCATACTCATTACTAGAACTGGTGCTACAACCGCTGTTAATTTTGTCATCTTTTTTCTCTTCATTTTTTTGTACCCTCCCCAATTATATGTACGATATTAACATTTAGAGATTCTCTATTAACTTTCGTTATCAGAAAATTCTTATTAATTAATATTCTACTATTTTTTTGAGTTTTGTAAAGTAGTTTTGTAAATTTTCTAAATATTTATTTTTTTATGATAGTAACTTGTTATTTTACTATTACTACTATATGAATTATCCCCCATCTACTATATGTAAACATACCTCCTCTTATTCTTCTCTATCGCTAAGTTCTATATTTTTCTTATAAAAATGATATCACTAGCTGTCTTATTGAATCCCTTCTACTATTCCTACAGTCAAACTTTAAAAGTGGCCTCAAAATTCCCATGTGCTTATTCTCCTATTCATAAAAAAAGCATTTCAAAAGCATATTAGCCACTTTTGAAATGCTTTCATATTATTTCTTGCCGCCATCCTCAGTTACATACGCCCACTTAAAGCTATATTCTGGACTAATGTTGTGTTTCACAATTCCTTTGACATTCGGTTTCATTACATATGCTCTTCCTGTTTGATATAAAGGAACTAATCCTGCATCTTCTTCAAGGAATAATTTTTCTGCTTTTCCTAACGTTTCCCAACGTTTCTTCGGATCAGACAATAATTCATTACCTGCTTTTTGTACCATTTCATCATATTTCGGATTTGAATAACTCATTTGGTTATATGGGCTCTTCGATTCAAACATATCAATAAATGTCATTGGATCCGAATAATCTGGGCTCCAACCTGCAAACGAAACTTCATAATCTTGCGCTGACTCTAATTTTAATTTTTGTTTGAATGGCTGAATTTTCGTGGTAACTGTTACACCTTTTAAATTTTTCTCAATTTGATCTTTAAAGTAATCAGCAATCTTTTTCGCAGTTCCATCATCATAGCTTAGTAATTCAATTGTAACTTGATCTTTTCCAAGTTCTTTTTTCGCTTCTTCCCAAGCTGCTGCGCCTTTTTTCGTATCATATTTTAGACCATTTTTAAATGTATCTTGATAATCTTTACCATCCGGCCCTGTCGCAAGCCCTTTTGGAACCAATTGATCCGTTGCTTTTGATCCATTATTTAATATAACGTTTGCTAAACCTTTTTTATCAATTGATAATGCGATTGCTTCACGAAGTTTTTTGCTCTTTAACGGTGTATCTTGTCCGTTACGCTTTTGATTTAAACGTAAGAAGTACGTACTTGCTTCTGAATACTCACCATATTCATCTTTGTTCGATTTATATTTATCTACAAATTCTCCTGATAATAATGTAAAGTCAATCGATCCTGTATCATATAAATTTACTTTTGTAGCCACTTCTTTTACAACGCTGTAATTAATTTCTTCTAATTTCACAGTCTTATTATCCCAATATTTATCATTTTTCTTCAGCTGCCAACCTTGTTCATGTTTCCACGATGCCATTACAAATGGCCCGTTATACAATGTTGTATCTGCTTCTAAACCAAACTTCTCTCCTTTTTCTTTTACGAACTTTTCATTTAAAGGATAATATGACGGGAATGCTAATAGATTTAAGAAGTACGGTACCGGTTTTTCTAATTCTACTTCTAGTGTATAATCATCTACCGCCTTCGCTCCTAATTCAGTTCCAGGTTTTTCTCCTTTATTAATCGCTTCTGCATTTTTAATATAGTAAGCAATAAATGCATATTCTGCAGCTGTGTTTTTATCAAGTAAGCGCTGCCATCCAAACACGAAATCTTTTGCTGTTACAGGATCTCCATTTGACCATTTCGCATCTTTACGCAGTTTAAACGTATATTTTTTGCCATCTTCGCTTTTCGTACTAGATTCCGCAGCAGCCGGAATAGGCTTATTATTTTTATCAAGACGGTATAACCCTTCCATCGTGTTCCCTAAAATTTGTGCCCCTAATGTATCAGTAGATTTAGAAGTGTCCATCGTCGGAATCTCTTGGTTTTCCGTACGATTTAATACTTGCTTCGCTGCATATTTAATATCAGATTTTTTTTCTTCCCCACTATTAGATGTAGTAGTCGTTTTCTTTTCCCCACCTGACCCAGAGCATGCTGTCAATGCAACGCTCATTGCTAAAACTGGTACTACAACCGCTGTTAACTTTTTCATCTTTTTTCTCTTCATTTTTATACCCTCCCTAATTATATGTACATTACCAACCCTTGAGAGACCCCTTGTTAATGATTTACTTT
>Ga0102589_1003673_pt1 | contig 15534 bp, 11 predicted proteins | sample AraplaMF_Col_mLB_FD_76858 | JGI IMG/M metagenome (GOLD analysis project Ga0102589, IMG submission 76858) | Arabidopsis root microbial communities from the University of North Carolina, USA - plate scrape MF_Col_mLB | ecosystem: Host-associated > Plants > Roots > Endosphere | place: USA... | reverse complement strand
TGACCAATATTTACTTTTGATATATCTGTTACCTTTAATATTATCGAATTTCCAGAATTCAATTTTAATGTTAAATCGTCACCTACGTTTACTTTGTAAATGTCTGCTGTTTTTTGAGTAACTAAAACTCTTCCATTATCTAAAGGAATTTTCTTTTCATTTTCATCATAAAACTGAATATATTCACCAGAATTTTCTAAAACATGCAAATTGGTCATTTTCGTTTTGTTTTTTGAGGACACTTCGGTAACAACTTCCATGATTCTTTCATCATTATTATTATCTAATAGTGTCCTAAGTTCCTCAAAATCTATATTTTCTTTTAAATATATTTTAGTTTCATAAAGATATGTCTCTTCGTATACAGAAGAGGCTACATTTTCAATTGTATCTTTCATTCCAAGAGCTGTGATTAATAAAGTAGTACTCCCTAATACACCGAAAAGAGTCATAAATAATCTAATTTTATTGCTAAAGATTTGTCTGCTTATTAATTTTTTTGTTGTGCTTAATTTCTCCCATACAAACGGAAATGATTCGAGTAAAATATTACCGGATTTTTTAGAGATTTTAGTTCTAATTAATTCAGCAGGTTGTTCAACTTCTGTTTTTAAATAAACATATATTGTCGGAATTACTGTACTTAAAATTGAAACTATTAAGATTAATATTACTTTTGGCCAATATAAAATTATTTGTGCATCTGGTAATACAAACAACTCTTCAAATAGTTCCCAAACAGATTGAGGGACTACCTTCCATCCTACAAATAAACCTAACAAACAACCTATAATACTAATCCAGATACCATAAGACATGTAATGTAAAATTATCTGTCTACTATTGTAACCAAGAGCTTTTAATAATCCTATTTGTTTTCTTTGATTATTCATTAAACGTATCATTGTAGTAAATGTCATCAGAATTACTACCGCAAAAAATATTAACGGGAAAATATTACCAATAGACTTATATTGTGTTATTTTCTGTTGTATTGCTAAATAATTTAGTGTTTCTTCCTTTTCTATAATACCTTTTAACTTATTAGATAAAACTCCTCTTATTTCTTCTTTTATTTTTTGATTATTAACCTCTTTATTTGTTGTTACTAAGACCTCATTAAAAAATACTTCCCCTATAATTTTTTTAACATCTTGAGGTGTTACTTGTATAAATCCATATTCTTTATGATTAGGAATTACTGAAGTAGCATTAGGTACTGTATAAATATATGATGCACTGGTTGCCAAACCAGCCACTTTTAACGTAATTTGTTTTTTATTATATGAGAGTGTTATATAGTCGCCAACTTTAATCCCATTCTCTTCAGCAAAATTTAGATCTAGGATACTTTCACCAGACTTTAAATTAGATGCACCATTGCGAATATTCAATTTATTGATTTTGTCAGATTCTGTAACACTCACTTCAAGTTGAGCTTCATATTCAGGAACATTCGCTTTAAATGCTAATCTTTTTTGAACTTCCTTCACGCCCTCAATTTGACTAACTTTTAACAAATCATCCTCACTAAATGACTCTGAATATAATCTAAAATCTGCGATATTATCACGGCGACTTATACTATCTGTATATTCATCTAAGCTTCTCCATGTACTATCGAGGCCAATGAATACACCAACTCCTAAAATCAACATTACTATAATTGAAATAAATTGAGAAAACGAACCCTTAATATCTCTTAGTAGCTTTTTTTTCAATACAGATTTCACCATTCTATTTCCTCCAAATCCAATGGTTCATCTATTTTTTGAATTTTAGTTACCTCTCCACTGTTCATATGAATTGTCTTATCTGAACATTTCGCTATTTCTGCATTATGTGTAACGATTATTAGAGTTTGCCCTAATTGTTTAGAAACATCACATAATACTTGCATAACTTGCTTACCAGTCGCTGAATCCAAGGCTCCAGTAGGTTCATCACATAAAATTAATTTAGGATTTTTAGCTAAAGCCCTTGCTATTGCTACACGCTGCTGCTCCCCTCCAGATAATTGACTAGGAAAATTATTCAATCGATTACCTAACCCTACTTTTACTAACATCTCTTCTGCATCAAGAGGATTTTTACAAACTTGTGATGCCAATTTAACATTTTCGATAGCTGTTAAGTTAGGTACCAAATTATAAAATTGGAATACAAATCCTACATCATTTCTTCTATAAAAAGTTAATTCTTCTTTATTGAAAGAGGAAATATTTTTATCGGCTATATTAATTAGTCCCTCTGTAGCCGTATCCATTCCCCCTAGTAGATTTAATATTGTTGTTTTACCAGCTCCACTCGGTCCTAATATAACTGTAAATTCTCCTTGATCTATCGTGAGATTCACATTATTTACAGCATTAATTGTTATTTCACCAGATTTATATTTTTTAGAAACACTCTTAAATTCTATATATGACATAAATCAACATCCTTTACTTCTGTTTGAATAGAAATTAAATTTTTATTAATACTATTAGCTAAACCGATGACATTTTCCTTATCAAAAATAGTAGTATGATCCCCGTTCACATGCTCCTCTAACAAGATTCTTTCGGTATGGTCAGACCAAGAATAATAGTCATCTACAGGTTCATTTTTTGCTCCTATATATATAATCGGAACATTAATTTTTTTTGATGAACTATACATAAACCTTACCGTTTCAAAACTTCTGAAAAGATTAATATAGTAAACTAATTCTCTAGGTTTGTTACTACCGAAATGTGGTATCAATCTTGATAGTTCAGGTGGAACAATCTTCACTAATTTAGGCATTAACTCCAATCGATTCTCCAACATTAAAATTATTCTATTCCACAATTCTGTTGTATTATTTACATCTGAAATCTTAATATTAAATGAATCCTCAATCATTTTCATTTCAGCAGTAAGAGATTGCTCAAATCTTACGACTTTTTCATTAACCGGTGGCATAGAATTTATTAATAATAAACCTTTTATATTAGGATTTATTTTTGTTATTTCAAAACCTAGTGTTCCACCAATACACCATCCTCCAATATAATCTACTGAATCTAATTCCTTAATTATTTCATTATATTTTCCGGCAAGTATTGGTAAATCAATGGAACGCATTGCAACATCCTTATAATTCTTTTCAAACTTTATAGCGTATATATTATAATCAGCGTCCAAATTCTGAGCTAATTTATTATAAATCGCAATTTCTCCACTTCCTGCATGTATTAGTACTATATTTTTATTTGTCTTACCTTTCTTAAGTTGAATTAACTGTTTGTGGATATTTATATTAGAATTTTTTCTATCTTTAACCTTATCATTGATCAATTTTGCCTGCTCTTTTAGTGAAAAATTATTTAACAAGTCTTCAATTGATATTTCTATTTGGTATCTAATACAAATTTCATGTAGCAATTCAGGTAGCTTAATTGAATCTCCACCAATATCAAAGAAATTTTCACTTATATTATTTAACTCAGAATAGTTATCCCCAATAATCTCCTCCCATAAGACTAGTAAATTTTCTTCTTGCTGATTTAATTTCAAAGGTTGATTAATTTCTATCATCTTATTAAGTTGTTCAACATCAACTTTTCCATTTGCTGTTAAAGGTATATTTTCTACGTTGACAAAATTAGTAGGTATCATATAAGATGGCAAATGTTTTTTTAGTTCCTCCCGAATGTAAGATGATTCTAGTTCTTCACCTTGTTCAGATATATATACAGTAACAATTATGCTTCTATGATTAGTCTTTTTTACATATACTTTAGACTGCTTGATATTATTTAAATTGTTGAATATGTTTTCAATCTCTAATAGATCAATTCTATAACCATTAACTTTTAATTCAGCTTGCATTCTACCAACAATATAAATACAGCCTTCATCTGACATATAGCCTTTATCACCCGTTTTATATAAACGTCCAAATTTATTATGGTTAATAAATGCCTTATTTGTATTTTCCTTATCCAAATAGCCATTTGCTAAACCTAATCCCCCAATAAAAATTTCTCCACTAACATAATTTTCAACAGTATTATAATTTCCGTCTAAAACATAGATAGTTTGATTTGAGAGAGGGTAACCATAAGGTATCTTTGTTTTATTAAATTTTTTTGTTATTGGGTAGTAAATTGACCAAATTGATACTTCAGTAGCCCCTCCTAAACTATATATTACAAGATTCGGGTTTTTGTAATTTTCTTGTATTGAGTTTACTAATTCTGAAGGAATAAAATCCCCACTCATTAATACACATCGAATAGACGTCATTAATTTACTATATTTAAGAAGAAGTTGTGCTAGTCCCGGAGTTGAGTTCCAAATCGTTATTTCTTTAAATAGACTTGTATAGTTTTTAACTTGCTCTACAGATTCACATAATATAGTCTTCGTTCCTACTAATAATGGTGTCAAGATATCAAAAATAGATAAATCAAAAGAAAGTTCTGAAATATTGAAAATAACATCTGTTGAATCTATATTTAACTTTTCTACTAAATCATAAATTGTATTAAGAACCGCATCCTCATTTATACTAATACCTTTAGGCTCACCAGTTGTACCAGAAGTAAAAATTACATACAATTCATCCTTAGGAATTTTATTATTAGGTTTTAAGATAAACTCAATAGTTCCATTTTCTATAATTAATGAACATTCACATATTTCCTTTATTTTATCTTGTCTTCCTTTAGATAACGATTTGTTAATAAAACAGAATGAATCTCCAGCTTTTAAAACACCTAACATTTCAACGATACATCTATTACTTTTATTAGTATTAATACCAATTCTGATTTTATCTAAATTATGTTTTTGTTTTAATTGAATTATTTTTTCCTTTATTAATTCACTTTTTTGATCTAACTCTTTAAAAGTTATTTTCCCAGAAACATCTTCAAAAGCAATTTCATGCATCTTTTCATTTAAAATACTAGGGAATTTGCATAAAATCCAGTTATTTTCTAATTTTCTAATAGCCTGAGCATTATACATATCATAGACTACATCCGATTCTTGGATATATTTTCTATCCATTGCTCGTAAAGCTTCTTCAGAATTTATCATATACATTTTAAAAGACTCAATAAAATTGGAAAACATTTTATTAATTTGAGAGCATTCAAAGATATCTTTTATATAATCCCAACTAATATTTAACTCACCGTTAATTATCTTTAATTGGCAATCTAAATATACTTGTGGCGTTTCTGAAACCCAATAATCTATTTTTCCGAAAGAATCAAAATTGTTAAAATCAAACAACATTGACGTAAAAACAAAAGGCATAATACTCGAGCGATCATTATCCTTAGCAAGCTCTCTTAAAACTTCTACTCCTTCAAATGCTGAATATCTAAAGGATTCGTTTACTCTTCTCTGTAATTTATGTACATTTTCAGTTAAATTATCTTCGAGATTTATATCTGTATTAATAAGAGTAGTACTTGTAAAATCTCCTATTACACTCATATATTCCTCTTTTCTAGGGCGTTTAAATGTAGTCATATTTATTGTAAAGTTTTTATTTGTAGACCACCTTTGAAGCACCGCAGCGTAAAGTGTAAGGAATACAGTGTTAATAGATATTTTCTTTTCTGTAGCTATCTCCTGCATTTTTAAAAAATCGGAGTTAGAAAAGTTATACTCTAATCTCTTAAAGTCACTTTTCTCTACTTCTTTAAGGTTTAGCATTAATTGAGGGGCTTCTGGTAATGTCGAAGTGTTACCTAGCCAATAATTCTTTGCCTTTTTATACCTATCTGATTTTTTTTCCTCATGGTATTTATGATTTATATATAAAAGATTTTTTGTCATATCTTCTAAAGGATAATTTTCATCTTCATATAAGTTTCTCCATTGATCAAACAGTTGGAATATACTCATACCATCAGCTATTAATAAGTCTAAGCTAAAGAAAATTATATGTTGTGAAGCATCTATTGACAGGCAATCAACAGTGAAGTAAGGGAAATTCTCCGCCTTATATAATTTATGGGAAAGTTCATTTCTTTTTTGAATTTTTATATTTTCAACGTCTTTTTCATTCAATACATTTTCTATTTTAAATTTATAATCTAGCGTTTCATAAATTTTAAAGTATTCTAAATCTAACACTTTAGCTCTCAACATAGGTTGTTTTAATATTAATTTATTGAATGCTTTGTTTAATTTCTCAATATCCCCATTAAAACTAAGTTCAATATAAATATGAGTTCCAGTTCTACCACTAAATGCATCGTTTCTACCTAATAAATAAGCTTTTTGCACTTCTGTCATTTTTATTTTCATAATTTATATAACTCCTTTTAATGTTTCAAATTTTATTAAACACTCTTCATTCGAAGAAATAGAAATTATTGTATCTGTTGTTGTTAATATTTTTGCTTTAATTTGATCAAAATCAGGATGTTTCACATTAAATAAATCATCTTTTAACCAAGAAATATTAATTTTTTTAAAATCCATATTCAAACCTTTATTATAAAATTTTGAATAAGATTCTTTTATAGTCCAAATGTGTATTAGTGAAATTCCTCTTTGCATTAAAACCATATCTTTATCATTAAGAGAAAAATTAATTAATGCTTGTTGATGCGTGTTAGATAGAACTCGTTTTTTTTCGATATCTATTGAGATCTGATTTTTTGAAAATGCGTAAATACCATAATTAAATGAATAAGATTTTGATACAAAGAACTTTTTACAGCCTTCAATTTCTTTTTTAATAAATTTTTTCATTTCTATACGATGTGTATTTTCATTAAATTTATATTTCCTCACCCTAACCTCTATTATTTTTATCATCCCCCAAACCTTAAATTACTATTGTAATTACCATTACTACACCACCAGAATTTTAACCACGATATACATATTTTGGATGAATTGGTATAATTCTTTATATACATTTATTAGAAATATGTGTATATTTTTCACACAAATTACATAACATAGGTTTTCAAATTAGATTGCATTATATTTTACAAATAACCTATGAACCTAAAGTAATGTGGTAAATCAAATTGACTTAATATAAATTGATTTCACAATCAAATTTCATGACAAATGAGAGTAACCAACAACAACGTAATAATGCAGTTATACTAATGCTATAAAATCCATTACTCAATAGAATAGCAGCAACAATTTTATTAGATGTTTATGATACTAATCCTCCCATGTTGTCTAAGCATTGAATATATATGCTTCGTTGGTTTCTTCGGATGTTTTTCATAATTATGCTCCTCTCCTTTTTGATTATGTTAGTACCATACCATTAGCTATAACAGTTTCAAAATCAACTTTTGTTGATAATTGAACAAAAATTGATAAAGTTCAGAAAAAAATACTCTTCTTGGAGTTTGAAATCACAGATAATCCTTATAAGAAAGAAAAGAAGCCTAGTAAAACTAGATTTCTGCATTTAAATAGAGGTATTAAAGTCCTTATAAAATCCTTTTGAGAACCCTATGCCACCAGTCTATAAAAGTTTCAAAATCAAGTTTTGTTATAAATTGAACGAACATTGATAAAATTTATGAAACTATTCGGAGTTTGAAATCACAGATTGAGGAATAGATCTTGAAGTATTGCAGAACGGACAGGTTGTTAGTTGAGTTAATAGAGGGTTGCTATTGATTACTGAATAAATTGATCAAAGTTAGAAAAGAGCTTAATCTCAAAGCATGGTTTATCATTTTACATAGAGATAGAAGAAACAAATATTATCTTTGATTTAGGGCCAGATAACTCCTATATTAAAAATGCTCATTCTTTAGGTATTGATTTAAATAATGCAGATACAATAATTATTTCACATGGTCATTCGGATCATATAGATGGATTAAATCATTTGAATGAAGTAAATAAACATGGAAGCATTTTTTTATCATCGAACCATAAAAAAACCCCGTAAAAGTTAGATTGGTGTCTAACTTTTACGGGGCAGTTCAAAAAGAAATCAGCTTTTTTAACTATGACTAGTCTTTTTTACAAAGCTAAGATGTTTAATTTCTAGCCAAGCCTTTTTTTTATTTTATTCTGAATCTCAGCAAGCGAAGAGAGTTGAGGATAACAAGTAATGCAGCTCCTATATCACTTAAAACTGCTAGCCATAGAGTAAGGTATCCAGGGAAAATCAACACTAACGCAATAACTTTGATAATAATTGAAAAGTGTTTAATAATCATTAAAGCTTTTTACTTAATTTAATCGTATGTGGTAGTTTATCAAGGTTATCAGCCATTAATACGATATCTGCAGTTTCCATGGCTGTATCAGTCCCGCACCCCAATTGGAAGTGGGTTAATTGAACCTAGCCCATTCAATGTTGTAAATTGAAGGATGTTTAAAAAGGCTCTTTTCGATGCTAAGGGACACTTAAATACCGCGACGGAGAATCTACAAAATGGTTCTTATTATCCTAAAATCAATGAAGAGTTCTCTTTGGAAAGAGACACAATAATGATGGGAGAAGTAAAAGTTACTGTTTATTCTTTTAAAACACTAAATAGTTCTTTTGATTTATCCGTTCCTAACGATGAAATAGTTCATTTACATGGTAGAGAAATGAATCCAGATAAAATGCCAAAAAATCGAGCAAGACAAGTCAAGGAAAGTCAGTATGACTTATAATGAAGCCTCCTTCATCAGACTTAAACTTACGGGATGCTTTAGTTGAATAAGACTCATTTAATTGATCAAATTTTTTATAAAAATCTCATACTTAGTTAAAAAAATTAACTCCATTTTGATCAATCTTTTTTCAAAATGGAGTGTTTTTGCGTTTGCTGATAAATAAAGGTTGAAGGAAAAATTTTTTTAATCAATCTCTATTCTAAAGCTACACGTATATGATTAGCCAACAACTTTTCAACCTGTGATTTAAGAGCTTGATTTGCATAACGAAGTACTACATCATTACCAGCAGTGGCAACTTGCACGTCACTAAAGTATTCATCTACTGGCTGCCAGCCTACTACTCGTATACGTTTTTGTGCAAGTTCTCGTTTGAGGTTAAAATATTCTTGTCTTAGATCCTTTAGCAATGAATCCATCATTGGAAGAAATACCGTTTTCATTTTAAACTGCTCTAATTTACAATAATCAACCTGTAATGATTTAACTGCTAGCTCTAACAAAAGATACTTATGAAGTAACTGTCTTTCGTCGGCTTTAATCATAATAATCAGCATCCAATTGAGCTGATTGAATACTTTGGATTGGAATACTTTTCGTTTTAAGTAGTGTTTCAAGTATGATTTCATTAGTATTAATCGATTTAATTGTTCCAGTCCATTGTGTGATTTTGTAGTCCTTCCACACTTCTAATTTTATGTCCAATTGCTGATTAAAAGCTCGATTGATTGTATTCTGTAGTTCTTCCAGTTCCCACTCAGTCAATTCTCTTGGCTGCTCTGTGCGCTCTTGCTTGAACTCTCTGAGAAGCTCCAAATGCTCCGGCAACATCATCGATGCCCATTTAATATTACCTCTGTCTTGTATCATAATAAATCACTCCTATGCCAAATGACCACCAACTAAGCGATCTCGATTAATAGCTGTACCCGCTTTTGTGAAAGAAACTGCCCTTAATATTGAGGTAGCTCCAAACCTGTTGCGTATTGCATCCATTGTAGGACCGATTATTTGACGCTGTGGCTTACGTTCATCAAATAAATCCAATTGAATGCTATGCTCTCTTTCTAAGTTGGATATGCGGACAGATAACTGCCGAGCTGGTTCACCTGCAAAATGTTTATCCAATAATTCAATACAAGTTTTATACATCACAAGTGTCTCGCTTGTTGGTACTGCAATTGTTTTCGATCGATGGAATCCTTTAGTCATAGCATTTCGACTATAAGAAAGACCAATACTAATTGTACGGCCAACATAGCCTGCATCCCGCGTTCGCTTCATTACGTCCTCACACATTTCAAGGAGCACTACAGAGATTTCTTTACGTGTATGGTAATCCCTCATCAGCATTTGGCCCTTTCCAAAACTTAAAGCTCCATTTGATATTAACGGCTCCCCTAATGTGGATAAATCAATTCCCCATGCATGGTAATAGAGTTGATTGCCCATTACACCAAAGCGCTTTTCTAATTCTTTTAGATCTGTATTTGCCAAACCACCGACTGTTTGTATCCCCATAGCATTTAGATTTGCTTCCATCTGTTTACCGATTCCCCACATTTCAGAAAGGGGTCGAACTGGCCATAATTTTTTTGGAATATCTTCATACGTCCATTTAGCAAAGCCTGTTTTCTTCGCATCAAGGTCTAAAGCTAATTTGGCTATTAACATATTTGGTCCCATGCCTACTGCACTAGGTATATTAAATTGATCAAGAATAGCTCTTTGTATTTCCTTAGCCGTTTCTTCAGGTGAACCCCAAAGCTTTTCAGTGCCGGTTAAATCAACAAAACTTTCGTCCACACTATACACATGTATAGCATCAACTGGTACGTAATTAGAGATCAATTTTGTAATCGTCATCGACATTTGAATAAAGAAACTCATTTTAGGCTCAAACAATCTAATGTCAGGATGTTTAGGTATTTCATAACGACGACTACCAGTTTTGATATTAAATTTTTCTTTCATTAAGGGAGATGCAGCAAGCACTACGCTACCTGGCTGGTCAAAGTTTGCTACTACTGCAACTGGAGTTTTTAAAACATCTAGCCCATGTAACATCGCTACGATACTAGCGTAAAAGCATTTCATATCGATACACATAATAGGTCTATTTGGCATACCCTCATAATTCATATAACTTCACGCCTCCTTACTAACAACAGAAATAACGGCTAAATCTTTATCTAGACTTTCGATTTAATTAAAAAAATGGAACTGGAGCTTCATCAATTTTCACCTTTTTATTCAATTTCTACGGATGTGCCTACTGGTAACGGATCTCTTCCAATGAAGGCGCCTGAACTTTAAAACCTTTTATGTCAAATTTGACTTCCTACTCCAAATACTAATTGTGTATTATTATTATTCATTATTTGCACAATGATTTTCCCCTTTACCTATCATATGTAAGAACATTTGTTTGTATACATATTAGAACAAATGTTCTGCTCTTGGCAAGGTTAAATTTTTGGAAATAAAAAAGACCAGGTACTCAAATTGTAGACTTACCTCTGTCAAGTAGATATGTGCTAATTGAGCGCTTGGTTATTATGTGATGTTTGAATATTAATGATTTATTCTGTAATATAGACAAGCCTCATAGTAAAAGGAGTTGATAGATGATGGCACAATTAATCAACATATTAGTTGTTAAAGATGACAATGATATAAATCAATTATTATGTAGTATCGTTGAAAAAAGTGGCTATGCTTCACAGCCAGCTTTCTCAGGAACAGAAGCCTTGATTTACCTGAAGGGAAAATAAGCTAAACGGAAGAACAGTTTTAAAAATAATATAACCTTTTATCATTTTCCGACAGATGACTTCCACTTCTTGAAGTGGAAGTTGTTTAATTTTAAATCCACAAATGCAAATTACCCCATCCATAAAAATAGATGGGGTAGAAATAAAGTTAATTAATTATTGGATTAATTAGCGTATAACTCTTTAAATAAATATCAAAAAAGTCATTTAAATTAGGGAGTTTTATTCAACAATAGCGTCTGTTTGTTCAATAATGATTTAAATAACAATATCGTATTCCATAATTTTAGCCGTATTCCGAGCAACTTCAGAACCTAATAATCTTTTCACAATATGAAATGACATATTGATACCTGCTGAAATTCCAGCTGATGTAATTATATTGCCTTCATCTACAAATTTAACTTCCCGTTGTACTTCGACTTGTGGAAATTCGTTATTTAATCTTTCAAGACTTGCCCAATGAGTCGTTGCCATTCTTCCTTTAAGTAACCCAGCCTTTGCTAAGAGTAAAGCACCCGTACATACAGATGTCATTAGTTGCACCATTTTCATTTGATTTGTAATCCACTGTATTACATTATCATTATGTATTTCTCGTTCTCTAGCCCCTAGACCACCAGGTATAATTAAAATATCAAATCTAGGTATATTCTCAAAACTGTAATCAGGTTGTACCTTTAACCCATTACTAGCAATTACTATGTTCCCTTTCTCTGATACTGTTTTTACCACAAATGGCTGCTGCCCATTTTCTATTTCTGTGACAGAAAAAACTTCAAATGGGCCAGCAAAATCTAAAACCTCTACATCATCAAATAGTAAAATTCCTACTCTCCACTGTCTTTCATTCATATAGAATTCCCCTTTCTTTATCATCTGCCAGTTTACTTAAGCTAAAGTGCTCTCTGACCTGTATAATAGTTGGTTTATAGGAATAGGAATTTCCCAACTTCATGTACCTACAATAATTTAGATTACAATTATGTTTATATAGTAACTAATTCAGCTTTCTTTTTCTTAAGTGGTGCAAGCTCTGGTAGACGTACCCAACTTAAACCAAGCGTTCCTTCACCTGCATGAACCGCTACACAAGCACTTAGTGGTAATACGGAGAAGTTTATGAGCGGATATTCGTTCTCTAAAGCTTTTTTCCAAGCGGTTGCGCCTTCTTCATCATTACAGTGAATAATTGCAACTTCAGGGATAGCACTTTTTTCTAGATCTGTATTTAAAACATTTTGTACATATGTTTTAGCTCTAGTCGTAGCGCGTACTTTTTCTTTCATAACGGGCTTCCCATCTTCAAATGATATGACAACTTTAATATTCAACAAGTTACTTAAAAATGCTTGAGTCCCTGAAACTCGACCACTTTTATGTAATTGTGATAAGTTAGCCGGAATAAATGAAAGCTCACTGTTATCTGCCATCTCATTGATTCTTTCAACAATATAGCCAGGTTCAAAACCTTCACGCTCTAACTGCTGACCGAGTTTAATCATTTTCATCATCGGAAATGACCCGATTTTTGAATCCACTGGATATACTTCAAATTCAGCTTGACCAGCTGCTGTGAAAGCGCTTTGATAAGTGCCCGAAAGATGTTGAGAGGTATGAATTGCAATTGCACATGTATACCCTTGTTCTTTTAATGATTTATATAAGTCTACAACTTCACCAATTGCAGGTTGTGATGTCTTTGGATTTTTTTTAGCATTTCGTAGCTTTTCGTAAAACTGATCATGTGTCATATCAACAGTTTCGCGTAAAGCCCCTTCTTCGAACACTATATTAAGTGGTAATACGTGAATTTGATTGTCCTGTATGAACTTTTCATCTAACAATGCTGCTGTATCTGTAACCCATGCAATTTTTTTTCCCATTTAAAAGTAATCCCCTTCATCTATCGTAGAATATTATTCATTTTATCTTATGCAACTATACACAGATAAGATCATCATGAGTAGTGATATTTATAATACTGTATTTATTTTTTACAATCTTCGACATTATTTCGACAATAATTGCGATAAAAATAGCATTTTATAAGCATACGGTAAGCTATCTAATATCATTCGCTTATTGTTGGGGCATCGATAAGCATAATAGAAAAGGAAATAGCCGATTTTCTATATGAAAGATCGGCATATTTCTTGATTATTTCCTTTTAAAAATTTAATAAAAGTTCTCCTTTTTATTAGAAAAAACTACAATCTAATAATATTATTTATCTTTTATAGTCGGTGATCCTTATGGAAGTTTAGATTAAAATGATTAGCATCGTTGTATACTCCAAACTCATATCCTTGTTCCTTATAAAATTTAATGATTTCAGGAAGAGCCTATAACGTTTGAGGTTTTTCATGCATCAAAACAACTTCTATATCATCTGTTGTTTGTTTTTTACATTTTCTACAATCTGATTTGGATTATCTTTTAATTCCCAATCACGAGAATCAATTGTCCAATCCCATACCCTTATTTCAGATTCTGCAATTTGATTGCGAATTCTTTACTCTTCAATCCTAGCGCAGACCCATACGGTGGGCGACCTAGTTTAGGATTTGAACCCGTAATATCTTGTATAAGCGCTAACGTCTCTTTCATCTCCGGTACGAATTGTCCTTTTTTATATAGCTTACCACTATTGTGCGACATACTAAAAGCTGAAAATACAGAATACATTGATTTATCTCCGGATCTTTGACAAAAATACAGATTTACATGATGAAGATGGCGTACACTTTAAAGCTAATTATTATACGCAGCTACTCGACCTTTTAAAAAAATCTGTTGAATAATGTCCAAATCTAAAAAAATTTACAGTTCTAAATGAGGGACTGTAATTTTTTTAAAAGTAAAGTTTAACTATTTATTATATATCCCCTAAGGTTCTTCGAAACTTTGTATTATTTGTAGTCAGTCTAATTTTCTATGCATGGGGTGAACCAGTATATATAGTCATTATGATATTCTCCACCCTATTTGACTATGTGAATGGAGTACTTATAGACAAATATAGAAGTCACAAGAATATTAAAAAAGCTATATTTATTAACTCAATCATAATAAATTTAGCAATACTTGGATTCTTCAAATATTATGGTTTTGTAGTGGACAACATCAATACCCTTTTGAACTTAAATATTCATGTTGAGACTCTCCCGCTTCCAATTGGAATCTCTTTTTATACATTTCAAACGATGTCTTATGTAATAGACGTTTATTTAGGTAAAGTGTCTGCGCAAAGAAATATTATTTCTTTCGGTACTTATGTAACGATGTTCCCACAACTTGTCGCAGGGCCTATTGTGAAATACAGCGATATTGATAAACAATTACAAGATAGAAAAGTTACATTAGATCGTTTTGGCGAAGGAATGGAACTATTTATTAGAGGGCTTGCACTAAAAGTACTTTTAGCAAATAATATAGGACTTCTTTGGACAAGTGTTAAAACAAACTCTATGTCAGAACTTACTATACTAACAGCGTGGCTTGGGATTATTGCTTTTGCCTTCCAAATTTATTTTGATTTTAGAGGTTACTCAGCTATGGCTCAAGGTTTAGGGAAAATGTTTGGTTTTGATTTCCCAGAAAACTTTAACTATCCCTATATATCCAAAAGTGTCACCGAGTTTTGGCGTAGATGGCACATATCACTAGGCTCTTGGTTTAGAGAATATGTATACATCCCTCTTGGGGGAAATCGTGCAGGATTACTCAAACAGCTTAGAAATTTGTTTATAGTTTGGTTCTTAACAGGATTATGGCATGGAGCTAGCTGGAATTTTGTTGTTTGGGGATTGTATTTTGGATTATTTGTAACACTAGAAAAGTTGTTTCTATTAAAATGGCTTAAAAATAGAATGAGTATTATTGCACATGTGTACACACTTATTATCGTATTAATTGGATGGGTATTTTTTGAATTTGATAACTTATCAGTAGCAATTAGATACATCGGTACAATGTTTGGCTTTAATCAAACCGCTTTCTTGGATAATAATACACTCTATTATCTAACAACTAATTTTATGCTATTTTGCATCTTAGCTATTTGTTCAACACCACTCCCCAAAAAGGCACTTGTTTATATAAGAGAACAATTGAA
>Ga0102589_1003667_pt1 | contig 15548 bp, 11 predicted proteins | sample AraplaMF_Col_mLB_FD_76858 | JGI IMG/M metagenome (GOLD analysis project Ga0102589, IMG submission 76858) | Arabidopsis root microbial communities from the University of North Carolina, USA - plate scrape MF_Col_mLB | ecosystem: Host-associated > Plants > Roots > Endosphere | place: USA... | reverse complement strand
AATCCTGTTAAGCCGAGCATAGCCGTTAAGGCCATGGAGCTAAGTGGTGCAGTCGCAACGACTGTAATCACACCACCCAAAATAATGCCCATAATAATCGGATTATTTGTAGCCGTAGCTGAAATAATGCTGCCAATGTTGAGCAGCGTCGCATCTACGATAGGACTTACAAGCTTCGCTAAATAACGCACTAGTGGCGCAGCGACCACAATATTGGCGATAAGATCAAGTCCTGCCGGCACCTTCCGTTCAAATGCCTTAACCAGGAACGAGACGACGTATCCCGCGATAAAGCCAGGAAGCAGCCCCTGCCCGCCACATGCAACACCTAGCATAAGCGCATACACAGGTGACACTCCCATTGCCAGAGACACCAGTGCAGCGGCAGCCACGCCTCCCATGCCGCCGGCTGTCACCCCTACCTCTCTTAAAAATTCCAGCTGCAGCATATCACCGCCAACATAGCGCTGGAACGCTTCAACCAAGAAGCTGGCAACTGCAGCGTTCGCTAAGGCTCCCATCGCCTTCATTCCGTTAGGCGCTTTGAAGCTGAACAAGCTAAATAAAGATAGGACAAGCAGCAGCAAGGCTGTTCCTTGAATGATTTGCATCTTCTCTCCCCCAATGCAAGTGCTGCGGCAAATCATGTGTACACATGTATTTTAAATCCGAAAGATAATATGTGCATTCATTGTAACAATTGGAGAGCAGGGTTTTCACTGTATATAATACCCACCTAGGAATTGATGAGCATCCGATTAACCCCGCCCTTCTACTTGTCGTGCTCTCATATTCGTCGTTCCATATTCTCTAACCGTTACTTTGACATCATACCGGATCGGTGTCGTCGAGAACGTCTCATCCCATTTTTCCTTCTCTTGCTCCCACAGCCGAGGATATGCGATGCGGATCTTGTCGCCAAACCCTAACACATCTGCGTGATATTTCTTTTGCAGCTTATCCAGCAATTTGGTCACCAGTTCCTTAATCTGCTTCTCAGCGTCTTCTTCCAAGCGACGAATAAACTTATTGTCAAAGTCATTGCCATTGGTAATCATTTGCTCGCCAAGCCGACCGTCCGACTTCACTCTTACATCGAAAGATATGCGGCCATTTTCAACATGCGGTTTAATTTGACTTTTCACGTTGGTGATTTCATATACGGATACTTGGTTAGTGATGACGTCCTTACTTTTTAGCACCCCACCCTTGCTGCCGCCCAGAATCCAGTTCGCCGCTTCCATATCCTCTTCGTCAAGATAACCAAGCTGCTTGCCTGTTTTGCCAGATATAACGGAAGCTCCCGACAGCTTCAGTTCCCCGTTGGCCGTGACGACATTCTGTAGCATGAAACTGGTCATCGAATTCAACTTCTCAAGCAAGTTGGTGAGAGACAAGGGCTTCAATAAACGATTCGTTCGATAGCGATTATCAGATATCCCTAACAAACGAAAGGCTGGCACGTCTCCTGGGAGATTGACATCCAACACCTCTTTCCCCTTCCCTCGGCTTATATACACCAAGCAGCTTGGACGAAATTCCTGCTCCCGCATGAAGAAGTCCAGTACATCTCGCAAGTTCAGTTGCTGCGCCAAATCTGAACCGATGACCAGCGTTTTGTAGTGCTGTCCAAATATTGGCTTCGATTCCTTCAAGGAAATCTCTCTCGTAATTTGATATAAAGAATCTCCTGACAGGGACACATTTTGATATTTTTTCTTGCTACCCGATGCCTCTTGGCCTGACTGCTCTGGCTTCGCCATTTGATACGTTAAGGTGACCCACCGATCACGCGCATAAGCCGCACCTTTTTTCTCAAATTCCTGCTCTTCTGATGATAAATGGCCGAGATCCAGTGCTGCAGCTACTGTAATACTCAAGTCTTCGATTTCTCTTCGGCTCCAGCACCCACTGAGCAGCAGGATGCTAAGTGAGATGATCGCTATGCGAATGAATCTCAGCTTGCATCTCCTTGTTTTATCCTCCTGCAAATGCCTACCTGATTGTCCAGCATCTGAGACAACCTTGCAGCAATGATAGGATACGTCCTGGCACTTCTTGTTCCTACTCATCGCTCGCCATTCTCCTTCTCAACTTCACAATCATCAACAAAACAGCAGGTAAAATCCCGAACATCACTATGACCGCGTCGCCTATTCGATCTCCCATAGAGAAGAGATCATTAATATTTCTGGGCGACATGGAGGCAATATAAATAACCGGAATAAGCAAGTACAGCATCGGACGAATATCCTTCTTCATCATTTGTGCCATGCCAAGTGCAGCCGCATAATGTGTAATCGCATATGTAGTGAAGATCTGAATTACCCAAATGACCAGCAGCAACGATTCATATCGTTCAAATAAAATCCCCGGATATTCGAAACTGCGGAACAGCGTGATCGTGGGCCAGGTGCGGCTGACTACACCAGGAATGGACAAGGCTCCAACTGTCATCACTACCGTAACCAAATAAAAAAGCATCGGAATGAGAATGCCAATTACCACTGCACGAACCGCCTTCTTCGGTGTTGTCATATACGCCTGCAGTACAAGCAATATCTCAAAGCCCGAGAAAGAAAGCCCTGTCGTCTTCAGACCATTCAATACTGGACCTATCCCTTGCCCTAGCACAGGCCTTAAATTATTTACATCAAAAATTTTAAAGCTTAGCAGGGCCAAGCCCATAATAATCAAGACCGTTAGCGGAAATACGATTTCGAAGAAACGAGCAATCGCGGCTACCCCACCGACCATGATGTATATGCCAACCCACAGGAAGGACATAATCACCACCCAGCGCGGAGTACCTTCGAGCAAATACAAGTTCATTACTTCCGACATGGCTCGCACCATATTGCCGGATGTCGCTATGAAATAGATAATGATCGATACATTCAACACGGTCCCTAGCCATTTCCCTACAATAAGCTGACCGTATTCATAAAAGGTCTTTCCCGGATAGTGTTGGCTAAGCCTCGCTACAATGATGCCTGCTACCATAGCAACAAGGCCGCCGAGAATGACGGTCAGCCATATATCCGGTGTCTTCACCTTCTCCGCTGCTGTTCGAGGGAGCGTTAGAATCCCCACTCCTAGTATATAATTGGCCACAAATACAGCGGCCTGCTGTGTCGTAATTTTCTCATTCGATCCAATGGGTTGACTCATGGTTCTCCACACCTCCTTCTATCCTGCTTACTCCTCACGAGTTGGATTCTGTGTGTCCAGCATCTTAGGGCGCTTCTTCATCAGCCTCAGCGGGGCACGCAAAATGAAGTCCTTCCAATCTGATAAGCGATAAGGCACAGCGGGGCTCATGTATGGCACACCGAAGCTTTTTAGCTTAACTAGATGACTGCATAGCAGCAAGAAGAACAGAACGACGCCATACAAGCCAAGTATCGATGCAAAAAATATTGCGATGAACCGCAAAATGCGCAAAGAAATACCTGCACTGTATTGCGGAATAGCGAAGGAGGATATCGCAGTTACTGCAACAACGATGACCATGAACGGACTGACTATCCCCGCCCTAACTGCGGCATCCCCGATGACAAGACCACCCACAATACCAACCGTTTGTCCAATCGGCTTCGGCAGACGAAGACCCGCTTCACGCAAGATCTCCAGCGATACCTCCATAATGAGCACCTCGATGATCGAAGGAAATGGAACGCCAACACGAGTACCTGCAATGGACAATACCAGCTTCGTTGGGATCAGACCCTGATGGAACGAGATCAAGGAAATATACAAGGAAGGGCCAAAAGTCGATACAAATGCCGCAAAATACCGCAGACAACGAACTAGTGTCCCCGCCATCCATCGCTCATAATAATCCTCAGGCGATTGAAGCAGCATGGTGAACGTCGCTGGTGCAAGCGCAGCATACGGGCTGCCTTCAAGAAAAATCGCCACCCGTCCTTCCATCAAGGCACACAAGGTTCGATCCAGCCGCTCCGTGCTCTGCAGCTGTGGAAAAGGAGATAAGTAATTATCCTCTATCAGCTGTTCAATATAGCTTGTATCTGGAATCTCATCGATGTCGATCTTGCTAATGCGATCCAGCACATCGGTAACAAGCTGTTTATCCGCTATATCCTCGATGTATGCGACAACCATCTCACGTTGTAACCGGGTTCCGACACGGCGATGAATGAACGTGAGCTTCTTGTTCTCACCTTGCTGTCTGAGCAGCGTCATATTATCAACAAGGCATTCATTGAAGCCAAGCCTTGGCCCGCGTACGAGCACCTCAGATGGCGGTTCGTCCACGCCGCGCACCTTCACCTTCCTCGTATTGAACATTATGGCTCCGATATGCCCTTCAATGAACAAAGCCGTATCGCCCTTCAACACATCGTACGTACAGTCATTAACAATCATATTCTCCTTCATCGATCCGACAGGGAGAATATGCTCGATCAAATATTCCTTTGTATACTTATAATCAGGAGAAGCAACTGCTCCCCCCTCAGATGGCGGCCGAAGCTCGCCCATCAAGGATTTCAGCAGGTGCTTATCAATGAAGTCCCGATCCGAAATTCCTCCAACGAACACAAGCGCTGCGCGCTGTGTCGTGTAGCCGAGCTGGAACAATCGTATGTTGACATCCTCCATCTGGCCGATATCTTCCTTGATCTTATTGAGATCTTCCTCAAAATGACCTACAAACCCCTCGTAAGCCGTCTCGGCTTTCCGATTCCCCTGATCATCTTCATCCTTCATCGTGATAGACATAATCTTCGATAATACATAAGGAACAATACCTGCAATCGCCGCCTGCACGAACGCTTGCCAGCTTGGTATATAAGGCGCAATCGCCTGCCACATTTTTCATCACCTTCCCGTAATATGCCCCGCTCTTTCCTGAGTATGCATTTCGTGGAAGATGATGAGGCCTACCATGGCAAAGTAGGTATTTTGACATTGCAGCCTATGAACGCAAAACAGTGCGAACTATGTTGTTTGCAGCATCAAATGTAAATCAGGTTTAGTTTTAAGTAGAAAAACTATATTTTAGAACTAACTATTTATATAATAAAATTTGGTTTCCATGATCATCATTGTAATACTCTTATCCGTCAATGCGCTTGTCAGCATTGTGGACGATTCGATCAGTTTCCATATGCTTGCTTATATCGACCTGCGTTATCAAGGTTGTGTTCGGTCTATATTTACTGCTGTGGAGCAAGCCATCTTCGATGAACATACGCCGCAAGACATCGGTGTCTAATGCTACATAACTTCTTTACTACCACACCGACCCATTTATGAATCCGGTGGCCATAGATTGATGAACTCGCAAAACAACCCTGGCCAATCATCCGCTGACTGGCTAGGGATTTATTTAGGAGCAACAGCTTCGGATGCTGGAATTCCAAGCTTTCTTGATTCGATAATTGCGGATATTCTAGATCATACGTAACGACCATTTCCATACGCGAAATGTCGGATGTTGATTGTTTAACCTCGCTACAATGATAGTGGAAGGAGGGCATGACATGGATATGCTGAAGGATATGAATCAGGCTTTGGCCTATATCGAAGACAATTTGGATCAGGGCATCGATTACGCCCAGGTGGCTCGGCTTGCAGGAACCTCGGAATATCACTTTCGAAGACTCTTTTCCTATTTAGCCGGCATGTCTCTGAACACGTATGTCCGCAACCGCAGGCTGTCTCAGGCCAGTCAGGAGTTGCACAAGAACGACGTCAAAGTAATAGATATCGCCATTAAGTACGGCTACCATTCCGCAGACGGATTCACGAGGGCGTTCAAGGATTGGCTTGGGATCTCTCCCTCGGAAGTGAAGGGTCTGAAGCATCTGAAAGTATTTCCGCGCATGACCTTCCAGCTCACCATTCGAGGAGGAGTCGACATGAATTATCGGATCGAACAAAAGGAAGCATTCAAGCTCGTGGGTGTAAAGCGCCGCGTGCCCATCGTATTTGAGGGCGAGAACTCTGAAATTATGAAGCTAGCTCAATCGATTACCGTAGAACAGCGGACAAAACTGCAAAGCTATCGAAACACCGAAGTCACCACTGTGGTCAATGCGTCCTACCATTTCGGAGAGGGCCGTCATGAAGAAAAAGGCGAACTAGATCATCTCATCGGATCGATTACGACGCTTGATGCTGATTTTGACGGCTTTGAGGTAGTTGAAGTGCCTGCCTGCACATGGGCTATATTCAGTTCAGTGGGTCCCTACCCTCATACACTTCAGCAGACATGGGCAAAAATCGCCTCCGAATGGCTGCCATCATCCTCTTATGAGTTAATCGAGGTACCTGAAATTTGCTTCACCGGAGATATGTCTGACCCTCATCAGGTATACAGCGAAATCTGGATCGGCGTAAAAGAAAAAGCATAATAGCAGAAAACCCTTGATTCGGCAGGTTAACCGGATCAAGGGTTTTCTCAATTATCATCAATACACTTCAACAACGATTTCTGCCCAAGCTCCGCGGTCAAATGCCGGAACATTTTCGGCGCTATACAGTGTAATCAGATAGTATCCTTTGTGCTGAAGCTTTACCGATCCTTTAAAGGCTTGTTCTTGGATAGGTATCTTCCCTTCCTTGATGTCCTTATAAGGATTAAATTTTACAGCCTGCTCGTCATCATATTGCTGCACGGTGAAACTAAGCGCTCCAAGCTTCTCGTTACCAGCAACCATCCGACCGGCAATGTCGATTGAACCTCTCTGCGGTGTGCGAACATAACCCGATGCAGATTGATCAAACGCGATGTATTTTTTTCCCTCATCGGACACACGAATAGGGGTCGTACTTTCATTCGAGACTTTCCTCATAACCGAAAGAGTTTTCTCTCCACCTGACACGGCCGTAATTTTTAGCGCATTCGGCCCGGGACGGAGTGGTAGGGTAAACTCGATTCGATTATACTGCCGACCATCAAGCGAAATGTCTGTTTTCAAGACCTTGGCATGATCATTGCCCCCTACCCAGCCTCCTCCGTTCAAGGTGGTCGCGACGGATGGTGTATTCATATCCTTTTGATAAAGCATCGTAAAGGTTGCGCTGTCCTTGTCCGTTTCCCACTTTGGCCTTAGAAGTTCAAGGGCTTTATTGCTCCACTTCAGCGTTACCTTCTGTTTCGCTGTAGATGGGCTAACGCCCACATAAGTCAGGGCATGAATCGGTATGTAAGTGACGCCTTTGGCAATGAAAGGCTTAGCAATGGTTGTTCCAGGCAAGGCAGATCCATCTTCCATATAAACCTTATCGGAGCCTATCCGAAAGAAAAGCTGTTCAAAGGGAGGCTTCAGTTCGCTATTCATGATGACCTGGACTTGCTGGGTAGAAGCGTCAAATTTCAATAGGTCAACAGCTTCTGTTGCACACAGTGTGCGAAGAGGCACAAAAACACGCCCGTTTTTCATGATTGGCTTATCAAGAGATAAGGTTCTCCCATCCAACACGGCTTGTCCGCTGTTAACATCCATAATAAGCTCATGGGAAACACGATACATCTTGGCTACATCCAGCTTTTCATTCGTTGTATGGGATGACGAAGCTGACTCCTGTGCCGACGAACTCGATCCACTACCAAAAGCCAGCATAACAGACATAAGTAAAGCCATACATGTTTTCATGTTATCGCCTCCTACATTATCTAGTTACTTGGTTAGACGAGCCAGTAGCCGAAAGAGTTGCGCATAGCTTAATCGTAATGAAGTTCGAGAAACGTAAAAAACCGCTTTGCAGCGGCATATTACACCTTCTCATCTATTCTCGGATGATCTGGATTGCATTCCGGATCGGGTACTAAGCCTAATTGTGCTAGCTTCATTAAATAATAGCACTCTTCCCTCATCATATGATCTGGTATGAGCGGGGAAATGCGACTAAGTACCTCGGCTGACAGCTCTAAATCCTCCAGTTCCTTTAAAGGCTCTGAACAAATTCATCTCCATATCGACGTCAGTATGAAATCTGCGGAACGCTGGAAAATCCCGAAGCTGTGTCCGCATGTACCCTGCCATTTCGATACTCTTTAAATAAAACTGTTCAAAATGCTCTTCAAAATCCTTACTTTTCTGAATCAATCGCTTTTCTACAAAATCCAACTCGCTGGAAATGGATGCAGCATGACCCGTTGCGTCAGGCAACCAAAGGAAATCGTGGTGCAGTGCATCAAATTGGGGAACCGGCTTTCCTTCCAATAAGTTGGTTAAAATACGCAAGTATTCCTCAAGTTCATTCACCATGTGATTGATAAAAGTTGGAGTGAACGCAATTGTAACACGCCCAAGGATAAGGCGTTCAAGAATGCTCAGCTTAAATTGTCGCAGGTTGATGGTTAGCGTGTAGGCTTGCTGATTCAGTGTTCCGATCTCTGCATCTGATTGCAGCCCACGTGCTTGTTGAAGAAGCTGATCGAACGCTTGAATAAATTGTTGTGCAGTTTGTATATCTGACGTTTCTTTCGGAGAGAGCGCATTAAAGATGAATCTTGCATGATCGCCTAAAACTTGCAGCCAGAAACGATGCTCAAACAGCGCTGGTTGATTCAACGAGATGACCTCCTTTATCGTTCTAACAAAGGTTTATGAAGAAGGTTCAAAATTAATAACTTAGATTCTCCGCATCTGCTTTATCTAATCTTTGTGATTGTTGCTGTCGGTCTCTAACCCGAATAACTCACTTTGCATTTCATGCTTTATTGCCCATGCCACGATGCATAAATAACATGCAAGCTAGACAATATAAGGGAGATGAAAGCATACGAAACTATGGATAAAAAGGAGTCTGACCCCATGACACATACGAATACCGTGCAAATCGAACAACTTGCGCAACAATTGATTCAACAAACCAATGCAGCATCGCAAAAATACCAACAGCTATTGCATCAAGAGCAGCAAAACGCTGTGCGATTACAGGAGCTTGCTAAAATCGAACAGCATGCAGCCCATGTAATTCAGACTGCGCTTCAAGGTCATCAAACAGCTGTACAACAATTGCAGCAAATTATCAGCCTCGCCCATCAAACACATACTGCACCAACCAATTATGCAGCGGGGTATGTGGCTCATACGTATCCACAGGTGAGCGATACACAACATTACGTCTCACATGTAAACGCTACTCCCCAAACGGGATATAGAGGATATTAAAAATAGGCCGTTACCAACCTAATTTTCAAACCAGCAAGCAGACAGCCGACTGACAAGATTCTGTCTTCATTAGAAGACATCAGGATGAGGCTGTCTGCTTTTTCCCTCTCTTACTCCCCCATTAAAAAAGCAATGCCCGGCAGGATTATCTGCCAAGCATTGCTGTTATTCTCTAGTCATGTTTCCCGATAAAGAAGGCCACAGACTCATAAGGTCGGAGCGTGAACTGCTGGATCGTACTCGGTGTATCCTTATAATTACTGATAAGGATATGCGCTTCACCGTGTAGTGACACTTCCACTGGAAGCGTGAACTCCGCATCCTCGCCATAGAAGTTGCTGATGACGAGCAATCGTTCTGATCCGTGTGTGCGCATGTAAGCAAATATCCTCGGATCGTCCTCCAGCAGCAGGCGGTAGTCGCCGTGCACAATAATGTCGTGCTGCTTGCGCAGTGCAATCAATTCGCGATAATGATGGAAGACCGAATCCGGATCGCGCAGTGCCGCCTCGGCATTGATGTCTTGATAATTCGGAGCCGAGCCGATCCAAGGGATACCCGTCGTGAAGCCTCCGTGATGCGAAGCATCCCACTGCATTGGCGTGCGCGAGTTGTCGCGCGACTTCTGCTGCAGTGCTGCCATAATGTCCGCTTCGGGAACGCCCTGCTTCTGCAGCAGGCGATGCGCATTGATCGATTCGATGTCCCGATACTCGCTAATATGCGAGAAGTGCGGATTCGTCATGCCGAGCTCTTCCCCTTGATACACGTACGGTGTGCCCTGCATCAAGTGCAGCGTCATTGCGAGCATCTTCGCCGATTGCACGCGGTAGACGTCGTCGTCACCGAAACGAGATACTACCCGCGGCTGATCGTGGTTGCACCAGAACAAGGCGTTCCAGCCCCCGCCTGTATTCATGCTGACCTGCCACTCGCTCATGATCCGCTTAAGCTGAAGGAAGTCGAAGTCGGCCTTAACCCATTTCTCTCCATTCGGATAATCAACCTTCAGATGGTGGAAGTTGAACACCATGCTCAGTTCGCGCTCATCCGGGTGCGTATACTTGATGCAGTTATCCATCGTCGTCGACGACATTTCGCCAACCGTCAACATGTGCGGATATTGCGAGAATACACGAGCATTCATCTCCTTCAGAAACTCATGAATGCGCGGCCCGTCTGTGTAATATTTGCGTCCATCGGCCGTAGCTGTTGCCAGCGTATCATTCGGATAGTCCTGATCCTTGGAAATCACATTGATAACGTCCAGCCGGAATCCATCAACGCCTTTGTTCAGCCAATAGTGCATCATGTCGTACACTTTATTCCGCAGCACTGGGTTCTCCCAATTCAAATCAGCTTGAGTAACGTCATATAAGTGCAAGTAATACTGCCCTGTTCTCTCGTCATACGCCCAGGCGCTGCCGCCGAATTTAGACTGCCAGTTGTTCGGCTCTCCTCCGTTCACGCCATCCTTCCAAATATAGTAGTTGCGGATCGGACTGTTCGTACTGCTTGCAGCGTCCTTGAACCAGATGTGCTCCGTCGATGTATGGTTAACAACGATGTCCATAATGATGCGGATATCTTTGTCGTGCGCTTCCTGCAGCAGTTTCTCGAACGTATCCATCGTGCCGTATTCCGGCTGAATACGGTAATAATCACTAATATCATAGCCGTTATCTTTCTGTGGGGATTCGTAAATCGGCGTCAACCAAATGACATCGATTCCGAGCTCCTTCAAATAGTCCAGCTTGTCGATAATCCCCTGCAAATCCCCAATTCCGTCACCGCTCGTGTCGTTGAAGCTCTTCGGATAGATCTGATAGATGACGGATTTTTTCCACCACTCCTGCTCCAATTGTTGTGTCACTGTCTTGCACCACCATGTAGTTCTTATTTTTAGTACGATATAGGAATCACTCTGTGTATCCTTATTAATGCCCCAGTTATGCCTGACGCTTCGTCTTCCCGATAATAAGCGTAATGACGAAAGGAACTATCAACGCCACCGCCATGCCGATGAAGAATGGAACCCACTGCTGCGGGAATATCGACAGGAAGCCTGGCAATCCACCAACGCCGATGGACACTGCCTTTACCTTAAAAGCGGTGATAACGACCGCGCCCAAAGCGGAGCCGATCATTGCAGAGATGAACGGATAACGCAGCCGCAGATTCACCCCGAACATCGCCGGTTCGGTTATACCCAAGAAAGCAGATATTGCCGAGGTCACGGACATCCCTTTCAGCTTCTCGTCCTTAGAGACGAACATCATCGCAAGCGCGGCCGAGCCCTGCGCAATATTGGACAAGGCGAGAATTGGCCATAGGAACGTGCTGCCCGTACTTGCGATGAGCTGCAAGTCGACAGCTAGGAATGTATGATGCATACCCGTTACAACAAGCAGCGCGTACAAGCCGCCGTAAATAAGTCCACCCAACACAGCCGCGTGCTCGAAAATTCCAACGAAGGCCGATGTGATAGCATTGCCGATTGTAAAGGTTAACGGCCCAATCACGATAAAGGACAAAAATCCGGTAAGAAGCAACGTAATCGGAGCTACCAACAGCAGTTTGAAGCCATCCGGCACACGCTTGTTCAGAAAGCCCTCAATTTTAGCCAAGCAGAAAGCGGATACAAGTACAGGAAGTACTTGCCCTTGATAGCCAATTTTCTCGAATTCAAAACCGAACAAGTTCCAGTGCGGTACCGTACCATTCGCAACTGCATCCCCATATGCCCAAGCATTCAGCAAATCCGGATGGATGAGCATCAATCCGAGCACAATCCCGAGCAGCTCACTGCCACCGAACTTCTTAACCGCCGACCAGCCAATCAGCCCCGGCAGGAAGACGAAGGCGGTATTGGCGATCAAGTTAATCATCTCCGCGAAACCCTTCCACTGGGCATATACATCAATGAAGGCTTGATCCGCGAAGAAGATGCCCTTGCCGGTCAATATATTGTTGATCCCCATTAATAGACCTGCCGTAATAATGGCTGGCAAAATCGGTATAAAGATATCTGCAAGCGCCTTCACTGCACGCTGCAGTGGGTTCAGTTTCTTGGACGCCACATTCTTGATGTCCTGCGTGGACGCTCGTTCCCCGCCACTAAGCTCAAGCAGCTTCTCGTATACCTTCTGCACAAGTCCTGGACCGATAATGACTTGGAACTGCCCATTCGTCGCAAATGATCCTTTGACAAGTTCATTCTTCTCCAATGCTTGCTGATCAACAATGCTTTCGTCATTTAAAGCAAAGCGAAGTCGCGTTACACAATGCGTAACCGCAGAAATATTTTCTTTTCCACCAATGGCTTCTAAAATCTGCTCAACCGAACGTTGATCAACTGCCATATCGATGTACCTCCCCAATGGAATCGCTTCCACGTTTGTTGAGACCATTATAACTTGTATAGACAGGTTTGTAAACACTTGTATAGACAAGTTGGTCAGGAGATCGTAAAAAAACAGCGTTCAGTCTAGGATTTCTTTTTCTCATCCAAGACTGCCGCTGTTTCATTTCGTTAAGTTACGTCAACTATAAAATTCGCAAAATCGGTTTGTTTTATCAATTGAATACGAGATGCTTAGCGCCTCGTCATCGTCTCCGTGCAAAGTCAGTAAACACAAATCGTTCAGGATGATGGCGTGATTCCGTGTACTCGAACAACTCACCATCATGCATATATACATAATTCTTCACAACGACGACGAAGCCGTACGATTTCATGATCAAGTGTTCCCGATCCTTGGCCGTCGCAGGCTCCACCTGGATCACGCGCTGAGCAAAGCCTATTTTGTGCCCTAACTGCTGTTCGATATAGTCATATATCGAGCGCTCAGCAATTTCCTTCGTTAGGCCCTCAACCTTCTCCTTCAAAAAATAATTGATATCTAAAATAATGCGCTCTCCGTCAAGCTCTCGCACCCGATGCAGACAATATGCTGTTGCGCCCAATGGCAGCTTAGTCCGCTCATGCAGCTTGTCCGTAATCGTTATTTCCTCAAAATAAGGTACGGACGTCTGGAACTTTTGCCCACTACTCTCACTTGCTTCCTTGAAGCTGACCAACCCGCCGAATGAGAACGCGATGGCATTATTGTCTAGTACATATACGCCCTTACCAGGATGGCGATTGACAAGCCCTTCTTCGACAAGCAGATCGAGCGCGTTACGAATCGTTCCCCGGCTCGTGTCATAGATAACGCAAAATTCATGCTCCGAAGGAAGCTTTGTTCCCGGTGCATACTCACCCGAAGCAATCTTTCCCTTAATCTCTTCATAAATGCTCATGTATAGCTTACTTGTGCTCATATTTGTAAATAACCCCCAATAATGCTTCCGTCCTAACCTTCCTTACTTGCCTCTATCATATCATGATTGCTGCAGCAGTTAAAAAGAAGGGCCAATGATCGGAATTTCATTTATAGGAATGAATATCGGAGTCTTATATGATTTAATATAATAATTGGCAGTTTGCGACGTCCTCGGTTTGATGCAAACAAGCCCGTCTTTCAACGTTAGCGAAGACGCTAAGAAATATATATCTTCGTACATATTCAATTCCAAAAATGCAGATTTCCTTCTCACATTATTCATGAGATCATGGTATTCAATGATTGCTGTTGATTGCTTATGTAAAGGTCTAATTTGATAGGTAATTGTCACTTTATATTTACTCGTGCTCTTAGATAGATGAGTAATTTCGATCTCACTTCCTGATGTAAGCAATAAATAGTGAATATCACTTACTAACCACATTTGAGCTTCATTTATAGATATTTTTTTCAATACGGTTGAGATAAGTTGAAGAATGTATTTTTCTTTTTCCTGGTTCGTTTTGCAGTTAAAAGAGCTAGCAGAAACACCTACAAAAAAATACCTCATCCATTTTTCCGGTCTCCGCTCTGATTCCATGATTACTTGCTCTTCAAGTAAGGGAGTCAGCACAATATATACATGATCAAATTCTCCTGTAATAAAGCCCTGTTCCCGCAGCTTTCTCGCGAATCTTGTACCTATGGAATGAACCTCGTTTTCAATTTGATATGATTTCCCAGCATAATGAGGAAGTGACTTGGAACCCTCTATCTCTTCAAAGAGTCTAATATCTAAGATTTTTTTCTCTTTCATGTTTTCACCTCTATCAGAGAATGTCATGAATAGAGCGACAAATAACGCTCAATTTTCATACTAACACACGTGGTAAATAATTGAATGAAACACACTCAAAGAAAGCTGGATGAATAGAAAAAAACCTGATAAACCAAGGCTTGGCTTATCAGGTAATATACATCATCTTAAATCTATGCCTTCATTTGTCTCAAATATTGTGGTATCCGTCTCAATTATAACCGTTACTCACAAATGTGGTTTGAAGTTCACTCTATATTTTGTACGCCTTCATCGCTTTGCGAAGTTCCTTCCAAGATGGGCGCTTGCCGTACATAAGCACGCCCGTGCGGTAGATTTTCGCAGCGAGCCAGCCGAAGAACAGGATGGATACGATCAAGATCGCAATGCTCACCCAGAATTCCCACCATGCTGCATTTCCCGTACCAATCCGCAGCAGCATCGAGGTCGGTGTGAAGAATGGAACAAAGGATGTCGCTTTTACCAGTAACGTGTTTGGTGACGACACGCTAAACATTACAATGTAGAACGCCGCCAACGAGAGCATCGTAATCGGCATAATCGCTTGTGCCAAGTCTTCTGTTCGACTCACGAGCGAGCCTACTGCTGCGAACAGCGTTGCATATAGGAAGTAGCCAAGCACATAGAGCAGCAATCCGCCACCAACCACTGTCCAATCAATCATCGAGATATCGAAGTTGAGTGCCTTCAATGGGGCTGAATTGTGCGGCAGCAGCAAATTAATCACAACTACAGCGAAGAACACAATAATTTGTATCAGTCCAAGTATGAACATGCCGATAATTTTCCCGAACATTTGCGCCAGCGGCGATACGCTCGTAATGAGAATTTCCATAATGCGCGAGCTCTTCTCTTGCGTAACCTCGGATGCAATCATGTTGCCTGTCATCGTATTCGTCATGAAGAACAGAATGATCAATACCATAACGACGATAATCGAAATCCCTTTTTGTATCGGATTTTCTTCCTCGGCTTTCTCGCCTTCCTTCACGATCTTCTGCGTATCAATCGTAACCGGCTTGCTCAGTTCTGCCTTCTGCTGTTCGGTAAGTGAATCCTTCACGAGCCACTCTGTCTTCACTGCACTTAATACACCGGTAACTGTCGCTTCATCGCCATGTCCAAGCTCATCCTTGCCATGGAACACAACCTGCGGGAACGATTGCTTCTCCACATTGCCCGCTTCGTCCTTCTTCGGCTCGAACTTCAAGTATCCTTCCAGATCGCCGGACTCCG
>Ga0102589_1003666_pt1 | contig 15548 bp, 15 predicted proteins | sample AraplaMF_Col_mLB_FD_76858 | JGI IMG/M metagenome (GOLD analysis project Ga0102589, IMG submission 76858) | Arabidopsis root microbial communities from the University of North Carolina, USA - plate scrape MF_Col_mLB | ecosystem: Host-associated > Plants > Roots > Endosphere | place: USA... | reverse complement strand
ATGAACTAATTAGAAAAGCGAAATCGTTATACAATGATGGTATGACTTTACAAGATATACACAAAACATTAGTAGATGAAAAAAGAAGACCTTTCCACGTATTCCCGAAAAGTTTAAAAGGCCTTTACGCAAGTGGACGTGTAAAGGGAGTTCAATTTTTACTTGGAAGTTTATTAAGTGTCAACTTAATATTAGAAGTAAAAGGTGGAGAGCTTTTACTTGAAAAGAAAGTTCGCAAAATCCAAAAATGTCGAGAATACATTAAAAATGAGCTTGAAAAAGAATTACCAAAAGTACTACATATGTTCCATGCTAACGATAAAGATGGAGCTGAAGAATGGATTTCGGATATTAGACAAGCATTCCCTGAAATGGACTTTAAACTATATCCATTACCAATTTCATTTGCGGTTCATGCAGGTGAAGGTACAATAGCAATTAGTTATTAAGAGGAAAACCCGTGAATGATTCGCGGGTTTTTTTTATTTAATTAAATAATTAAAGTAAAATTGGAGGCATATTACGTCGCCATCAATCAAAAAAGCTCATTTTATCGTTTTGGGGAGTAACCAATCCCTCTACTTGATTTGAAATTAAAAATATAAACCTTTGCCTACTGGTTGAACAGTTTCTAGAACAGCATCGACCATTTTTTCATTGATTAAGGTTCTTATAATCCAAGCTGAAAGATCTTGAGCAGCAAAACAGCCTGCAGCAGTCGAGATATTTCCTTCGTTCACGAAACTTTGTTCAATAACATCTACATCGAATTCTTTAAGCTGTTCTACTACGGACGGATATGTAGTCGCTTTTTTACCTGTTAGCAATTTTTTAGCTCCTAGTAGTAATGAACCAGAACACATAGATCCTATTAATTGTCTTTGAGGATCTACATGAATGTTTTTAATATATTCTTGGTTTTTATATAAATCTTGTACCCCCTTACCGCTTGCAAATATTACTGCATCAGCAGTAGGAATATCAGATATGCTTCCTGTCATGGGAATACGTAAGCCAGACATGGATATATGAGTTTTTTCCGTTCCTAATAGTTGAACGTTCCAATCAGAAACACCGCCAACTAAACGTACACGATTTAATAAATCCCATGGTAAAAAAACATCTATATCAGTAAAGTTATCGAAACAGACTATTGCAATTTTCATTTTCTAATCCCTCATTCCGTATGTATATCCCCTTATTTAGAATATAAACTTCTCTTTTTTATGTTCTATATTAAGTTATAAACTCCTGTATATTCCATACAATGAAAATTTAATTAAATAAAAGGATTATACACTTATAAAATATGTGGCATCCAATATCCCATACATAACGTAAATAATGTTGTTTAGAATGTTTAAAGGGTTTTTAAATATAAAAATAGAAATCTATATAAAAAAATATATAAATGGTAGTGATGCTATGAAAATAGGTAAATTTGGAGAATTAAATAACATAAGTATTGATACAATTAGACATTATATGGACCTGGGTCTGATTATTCCTGAAAAAAAGGGAGGTCACTATTTTTTTGACGAGTATTGTCAAACAGATTTAGAGCTTATATTACATTACAAAGAGCTAGGATTTAGTTTGAATGAAATTAAAGAACTATTTTTTTATAAAAATTTAGCGAAATCTATGAATTACGAAAAAGATACTTTTTACCAATCCTTATTTAAACTGAAATATGACAAGTTGGAACAGGAAATAGAACTTTTGGAGAAGAAACGGGATAAATTAAAGGAAGTGTTACATGATTTATTATTAACAAGTGAAACCTCTAATTCAATTATAGGGATAGATTTAAGCGTACTTCATTTGCTTACATGTTCTAGGTGTAGCAAAAAGCTAATTCTTCAAGATGGAATTATTAATAACAATCAAATTACTGAGGGAAAGTTAATCTGTAATTGTGGGGAAGAATATATAATTACCTCAGGAATAATAACTGCTAGTAAATTATTCAAAGCAAATGAGCAACCGGCACATAAAAATACTATTTCGGATTATATTCATGAAACTGATAATGCGTATTTGGAAAATATGCACAGAGAAGGGCAATGGGCGAAAAAGAAACTATTACATTTAAATTTAAATAACAAATTAATACTGGATATAGGATCGGGACTTGGGTTCTTTTTGAGAAACATTTATGAAGAACTGCCAGAAGATTGCCTATACATTGCAGTGGATCGAGATTTTAATAAACTTTTATTTTTAAAGGATGTATTAGCGAGTATAAATCCGAAAAGAAATATTCTCTTTATCTGTGCTGATTTTTTGAACATCCCTATTCAGAACAAGTCTGTTGATATTGTAATTGATCATTCTGGTACGAGCAATTATAGTTTTGAGCATGAGAATTTTTTACTTCACAAATTAAATCCACTTTTTAAAACGGATTGTTATTTATTAAGTTTATTTATTTTATTTAAAAATTTCAGCTCAAATAGCCAAATTACAAACAACTTTCGAGCAAATTTTACACTTTCAAAAGTAACAAAAGAAATCCAAAATCTACAGTTTCAATCCATCGATGAAAGTACTTCAAACTATTTGAAACGAGGTGGAAAGTACGAGAATTTCTTTATTGAAGGAGAAGAAATTTATACATATTCATTTTTTGGAAAAAGATGAGGTTAAACCTGTCATAAAAAGTTCGGTTTTATAACTGAACTTTTTATGACGATACATATTTATACTTTGGTGATTAACAGAAAAAGAGAATGTTAATTTAAATGTTTAGCACTCACTGGACAGTCTCTTGTCGGTGTATGTCTAGTAAGAGAAAAGATAGCCAAACATAAAGATAATAAAACTAGAGATCCACCAACCCAGGCCATGTTGGCAACATTATGTACTTGTTTTAAAGCTATACCTCCAACTGCAGAACCGAGTGAAATTCCTATTTGTAGGGCTGAATTATTAAAACTTTGCTGTATATCTGACGTATTTGGGGCAGTTTGGATTAAATAACTTTGTTGAGGTGGTGCAAGCCCCCAACTCAATGCAGCCCAAACTATCATAACAGGAATAAATAGGATAATAGAAACTGTCGTGAACGGTAATATAAATAAGATTAGAGCAAATAAAGTAATAACTATCACAATACTTTTTGGAGCGCCTATTTTATCTGATAAAACACCGCCGAACGCTCCGCCACTTACTGCAGCTATACCAAATACTAAATAAAATATGCTAATCCAATAAGGGCTTAGGTGAAACTTATCTTCTAAAAAAGGAGTAAAATAAGCATATAGTGTATAGTGTCCAGCTAACATAAACATGGTAGCTAGATGAGCAGCGCCTAGTTTTGGACTACAAACGGCCTTTAATTGAATAGATAAAGGAATTCGATTTTCCTCTCCAGGTATTTTCTCTAAAAATACTGAAATTAAGATGATAGATCCCAATGAAAAAATAGCAATACATAAAAAGATAACTCTCCAGCCAAATGTGTTCGAAATTAAAATGCCTAGTGGTACTCCTAGAACAAGTGAAGAGCTAATACCCATATAAATTAATCCTAATGCTTTTGCTCGGTAAGAGGGTTTAACAATCTTTGCTGCAATTGTAAGGGAAAGTACTACAACTAAAGCTGTACTCATAGCAGTTAAAATTCTTGCTATCATCATAAAAGTAAAGTTTGGACTGAAATACGTAAGTATATTACCAATTAGAAAAATATAAAGTGAAATAACATACAATTTTTTTCTTTCCACTTTATTTGTAAAAATTAATAATACAGGACCTGCTATTGCATAAGTAAAGGCGAAAATTGTAATTAATTGCCCAGCGGAACTTAATGAAACATTAAAATCTTTAGCGATGTCTGGCAATATTCCTCCAACAATAAGCTCTACAAGCCCTACGGCTATTGTTGCTAAAGCTAATATAAATACTTTGAAATTCATTTTTTGTAATCCCTTCTCGTCATTATTTACCATAGAATAAAAAAACTCCTGACTACAAACGCTATAATACGCATTTTGTAGTCAGGAGTTATTGGTTCCTGGTAGAGACCCCCAAGCCATATTCTTGGAGTTATACATGATTCTCATATGTAATTAATCAATGTAATAGAAGATACCATATTACTTTTTATATTTCAATAAAAAATTAGCATTCGTATATATAATCCTAAGTTTTTTATAGCAATCATTTTATTTCTATCATTGTAGAGAGACGTAAAAACCCATAGTTGATAAAAGATGGGGTTAGCCCCATCTTTTATTTATTTCTCCTTAAAACTTTTCAAATTGTACATATTGATATTGGGTTAACCCGAGACCATACACTATATGTAATACAAAGAAAAGCGAGGGAAATGTTATGGGCAGTTTACGATTACATATAGAAAATAAAAAAAGCAAACAAGAACTTAGAAACATTTTTTTATATTCAATTGCAAAAACAGTATCATTATTCGGTAGTTCAATTTATAGTTTCGCACTAGGATTATATGTTTTACAAATAACTGGATCTGCGTTAAATTTCGCGATTACGCTCATTTTAGGAACAATTCCCATGATTGTTTTAAATCCTTTTGCTGGTGTCATTGCTGATAAAGTTAATAAAAAGAAACTGGTTGTTTGTATGGATTTACTAAGTGGAGGATTATTAATTACTGTCTATATATTAAGTAGTAGTTACGGATTAAACTTATTCATCATTTATACTACAACCTTTCTTATGACGCTGTTTACAACCTTTTTTGGAATAGGATTAGAAGCTGCAAAACCAAATATGGTCTCTAAAGAGAGATTAATGAGTATTAATGCGATAAGTAAAATTATAGATTCTGTATCTTTAATACTTGGTCCAATGTTAGGCGGTATTGTTTTTGCTGTTTTAGATATTAAAATTTTTATAATAATAAATGGTATTTCATATATTCTTTCGGCTATATTCATATTTTTTATTAACTTTAAATCGTTCGAGCAAAACATAAGTGAGGAATGTTCAATTAGAGAAATTCATTTTATTAAAGATATAAAGGAGGGATACTCTTACTTAATGGAGAGAAAAAGCTTAAAAAATACGTTTAGTATATTAATTTCCCTTAATTTCTTCTTAGGTTTTACTGTAATTGTTCCACTACCATACATATTAAACTCGGTACTCAACTTAAGTTCGAAACAATTCGGTATAATTCAAGGTACTTTTTCGATTGGTATGATAGTTGGGGCAGTATTAGTAAAAAAGATAACTGATCGTTTTCCTTATTCCTATTTATTGGAAAAAATAAGTTTTATATTAGGGATTTTTATGATAGTGTTGGGAATACCTGTTTTATTTCAAACTATTGAAGTAAATAATCTGGTATACGTTACTTTGTATTGCATTATTATGTTCTTTTTAGGTCTAATGATTGCACAAATTGATATTCCTTTAATGTATTTCATGCAAAATGAAATTCCTGATGAATATAGAGGAAGGGTTCTTAGTATTGGATTAAGTATAGGTAAAATAATACAGCCGGTAGCACTGGCAATATCAGGATTATTATTAAATTACATTCCAGCTTATATGCTTCCGATTGCAGGGGGGATTGTATTTTTTATTTTGAATCAAGTTTTCACAAATAAACTAAATTTAGAAATTCATTCAAAAGATTTTAGTGTTTGATGTAATCTAAAAAGCGCAGGATAATCATCCTGTGCTTTTTTATCGTAATTCAGCTGTTTTTCTAATAACAATCTTATCAATATCATCTTCTTCATCACCGATAAATAAACCACGTTCTTTTAAATACGCCTCAAAATATAAATCTGCTTCTGCACGTTCATCATATGGTTTTACAGATAGAACGAAACCTAATTTATTTTGTTCCTCTAAATGAGAAGTGGAGATGTAAGCCGGTACATTGTGGCGTAAAAAGAGTTCTTTAACCGGAATAATCATATCCTTCATTAATTTTGTTAACATACCCATTTCAAACTCAAAATTAAAGCGATCAATGCTACATAAATCTGCGAATACAACACCGATAAAACCTGTATTAAATACTTCTTGATAATCTACTTCTTCATTACCGTAAAAATTCTTTTCGATTAAATAATTTATAAAGTAAGCTACACCATCACTTTGTTCAAATGGTTTCGTTGAGAGAACAAAGCCGATTTTCTTTTGTTTATGTAAATACACACATGACATGTATGCTGAAATGTTATGTTCTTTAAATAGAGAACTTGTTGCTACGGAAAGACCATCAAGTACGTGATGTACAATTTGAAGTTTTTTACGAGCGAAATAATAGGATTTCTTTTGTAACTCCAATGTATCAATAAAGACAGAGCCGATAAAACCTGTATTTGAAATAATAGGTGTTTGCTTTTTTCTTCCTCTGCGCTTTGCTTGAGCCATTGTAAAAATCATCCCTTCATGTACAATTAAAATAAAAAGAACATTTGTTCGTATATTTATATTTTACTATTAAAACGTTATAAAGTAAAGGGTTTTTGACGAAAAAAACAACAAAAAAGACACCTGTAAAAGGTGCCTTAAACGCTGTAGGAAAGAGGGTTCATCCATACAATTTATATTATGATACAGAAACAATCTCTTCTGTATCTTCTACATCTAAATGACAGTCCATAGTACGAACATCTTGATCTTCATGACTTCCGAAATAAATAGTAATTTTCATATGTATCGCTCCTTTATTCTAGGAATACCTAAAATAATTACTAGTAATGTTAATATTTATTATATACCACTTTTTTCATTCCGACAACGTTATATCATTTTTAATTCTTTTAGGGTGAAAAGAGTGATGTATAGAGCTATTTTCATAGAAAAAGGCACGTTTTATATATGTTATATTTAATACTGAACGATTCGAATACGCATTTTTATGAAAGGAGAAAAAGAATGAATTATAAACAGTTATTAATAGATAATTTTACATATAAAACGTCATATATTGCGCGGCACTTACATGGAATGAATGTAAAAGAAACGAAGGACTACATTGCTGTAGACTGTGGTTTACCTGCAGATACATTCAATATCATTACTTTGCTAAACAATAATTTAACGGGTAGTACCGAGTTATATAAAGAGGTAAACAACTATAATCAAAAGAAATTTCCAATGAGTGTTTGGTTTTGGGATGATAGGTATGAACAGGCTATAAAAAACGAATTAATAAAACTTGGCTTAAAAGAAGCAGAACAAAATATTGCGATGGTAGCAGACTTAAAAACAATATATCCAACAATAAACATGCCAGAAGGTTTTATAATAGAAAAAGCATCTTCGTCAGGACAAATTAAAAAGTTTGGAGAAACTTTAGCTAATTTATTTGGTACATCAGAGGAAGGTGTACATGTACAATCATTCTACAATGAAACTGCTTCTTTTGACTTATGGAATAGTAAAAATATGAAACTGTACTTAGGACTTTATAAAGATGAAGTTGTATCGGTTGGTTCATTAGTGTGCACAAAAGATAGTATTGGTATTTATGATATAGCAACTAAAGAAGAAATGAGAGGGCAAGGATTTGGCTCCACTATGTTTCATTACTTGCTGCAGGAAGCAAAGGAATTAAACGTTGCTCAATGTGTATTACAAGCATCACCAGATGGGATTAATATTTATAAAAAGGCGGGCTTTCAATCTGTGGGACAAATGACTGTATTTGAAAATCGACATTTAATTGAATAAATTATCCGAGCTAAATTGCTTACATGTAGGAGTAAATACATCATTATGAAAAAGATATATATTATTACAATACTTTGCGCCTTTATAGTAATAGGTACCTTTGTTTTTTATAAAGTAGATGAACTTAAGTACACGAAAGCTATTAATCAATCAAATGATATAAAAAATATTGCACATAGAGGAGCTTCTGCGTATGCACCAGAACATACAATAGCAGCTTATTCATTAGGACAACGATTAAAAGGAGATTATATAGAAATTGATCTTCAAATGACAAAAGACGGACATTTAGTAGCTATGCATGATGAAACAGTAAAACGCACTACAAATGGTACGGGGCTAGTTAAGGAACATACATTAGAGGAAATAAAGCAACTTAATGCAGGTTCTTTTTTCAATAAAAAGCATCCAACTTTAGCCAACAAAGAATTTGAAGGTGCTAAAGTCCCAACACTAGAAGAAATTATTGAAACGTTCGGGCATAATGCTAACTATTATATTGAAACAAAATCACCAAATCAATATGCTGGTATGGAAGAAAAACTATTAGCAATTATAAAGCAGTACGAAATAAGTGATAACGTTATTATTCAATCATTTAGTGAAGAAAGTCTGCAAAAAATTCATAGTTTAGATGTTAATATGCCGCTAGTACAATTACTACCTTACAAAAAGGCAGTTCAATTAACCGAATTAGAAATAAAAAAGTATAAAACATACTGCATCGGTCTTGGGATGAACTATAAATATATTGATTCAGCTTATGTAAAGAGAATAAAGAAACATGGATTAGAAGTTCATCCATTTACTGTAGATAATGAAAAAGATATGAAAAAGTTACTTTTATGGGACGTTGACGGGATGTTTACGAATTACCCGGATCGATTACACTCATTATTACAATCTTAAACTATATTGTTGTAACTATCGCTGAATCAATAATTCAATTATCCACAAGTATACAATGATAGTTCGTCATCCAGATGGTTACATCATTAAGTACATAGAACCGATATTGAAATAAAATCTGAAAAAGAATCCAATAATTTTATTGGATTCTTTTTATTTAGCTATAAGTGATTAACTTAAAGCAATACGATTTTGAATTTATATATAAAATATTACATTGAGTATGACTTTTCGTAATAATCATTAGAAAGTAACAAAAATGTAATGGATTTTAACTACGCTTTTTATATTTTTTTGATACACTGGCTACGAGAGGAATACCGATTAATGTAGGTAAAAACCAAAACCATATAGGTGGCAGTAAATTAATTAAGGGAATATGAATACCGACGTTTACTAAAAGTGCAGTTACCGCACCTATATAAGAACCTAACATACCTCTAATATGATGATGCAGCCAATTTTTCCAACGTTGTTTTCGCGCAAGGTAGCCATAAATCGCAAATGAATAAGAGAAAATTGCTACATAAAATAAATATGCGATTTTATCCCAGTTTATAATGGATAATATAATTGCAGTAAGGGTGATTACAACATAGGATGCATGATATATTTCACCCCATTCCGTATGTTTTCCTTTCTTCTTTTGAGCAATCATCGCTATTATCCCAGTGATTAAACATATCGTTCCAAATAATATGTGGATGGTTAAAAGAATGTTGAAAATGCTCATAATAATTCCTCCCTTTTTATTTTTATAGTATTGCAGCATAGGAGAAAAGTTGAAACATATTGTTTATTCACTTTAATATATTGAAGTAAAGGTACTTCAAGAACAAGTTTAAACGGACAAATTTTTCTTGAGTTTAGTGAGACACGTATTACGTGAAATGAAGGAGAGACTTCCATGTTTACATCTATTACATATTTACAATCAGGGAATGACAAGCAACAAAAAGTATATGATGTTTTGAACAAACTAAATATTATGGAGGATTTAGCTTTGTATAGTCCTGTTCTTTGTGGGACAATCCCTATAAGAATTGATACTCTTCAATCTGACTTAGATATAGTAATGGAAGTACATAACTTTGATGTTTTTGAACAGGAAATGAGATCTTTATACGGTTCTTATAAAGGGTTTAAAATAAAAAAGAAAAAAATTAAAAATATCGAATCGATAAAGGTGAATTTTGAATTTGAAGGTTTTGAATTTGAATTATTCGCTCAGCCTAAGCCAGTGCGTAATCAAAATGCATATAGACATATGATAGTAGAGCACATGCTATTAATGCAGCATCCTCATATAAGGGAAGAAATTCTTCGCTTAAAAGAGAACGGTTTAAAAACAGAACCTGCTTTTGCTCAAGTATTAAACATTAACGGAGATCCTTATGACGGACTTATTGTGTTGGGGCAGGAAATGCGGTTGTGGTAAATAAGATACATAAAAACTCCTCTATAGATAAAAGAGGAGTTTTTGTTATGACATTAGCTTACGAATTAATTCACTCAGTAATTTAATCCCATTAGTCATTTGCTCTGGAGAAGCATATCCATATGATAAACGAATATACCGATCAGATTCTTCTTCATAAATACGTCCTGGATTTAAAAGAATTCCTTTTGATAGCGCCTCTGAAAATAATTTTTTCATCGGAATGTTAGGTACAACCTTTAGCCATATAAAGAATCCACCACTAGGAATATCCCACGATGCAACATCTGCACAGTACTTATTTAAAGCCCGTATCATGATTTTTCTTCGTTCTTTTAATTGAATTCTTACGTTTGCAACATGTTCCTCATAAAAGCCATTATGTATCCATTCAGCAGCAACTCTTTGGGATAACGAACTCGATCCATAGTCTGTTTGCATCTTTATATCTGACAATCTATCAATAACTGGTTCGGGTCCAATGATCCATCCAATTCTAAGTCCAGGGCTAAGAGTTTTAGATAAACTACCAACGTATAATACATGTCCATGTTTATCTATCGACTTTAAAGGAGCTGGAGGGGGTTCATCAATCCATAACTCGCGGTAAATATCATCTTCAATAATAGGCAACTGTTCCTTTTCGCATATCTTTATAATTTCTTTTCTCCGCTCTTGAGACATTAATATCCCTGTTGGGTTTTGAAAACTAGGGATAGAATATAAAATGTTTCTCTTTTGACTGTATTTAATGCGTTTTAATAATTCGTTAGGTAAAATACCGTGATGATCCATAGCTATACCAGATAAATTTATATTTGCTGATTGAAATACATGAAGTGAATATAAGTAAGAAGGTTGTTCAAGTAATACTGTTGATTCTCTATGCAAAAGACCAATTGATATTAATTGCAATGCTTGTAATGCACCAGAGACGATTAATATAGAACTGGCTGATGCATGTATTCCGAATGATTTTACATATTTACTAATTGTTTCACGTAACGGTAAAAAACCTTTTTGTTCTTCGTATCCAAAATAATCTAATTCGTCACATACACTTGTCATAATGGACTGCATCGTTTTTAGTGGAAAAAGTTCAGGAGCAAGTTCACCTTTACTAAGATGGATAAGTGTTTTATTTGCTTCTGCTTCATTTATTTCTCGTACCATTAACTTGCTAGGTTTATGAATACCAGCCTTTACATATTCACTCCAATCAGGCGGTGGATTTGTCGCTAATAATGACCATGTATTATTTGTTACAATTGTTCCTGCTCCAATTTGTCCTTGAATTAAGCCATCTGCCATCATTTCATCTAGCGCAGTTATTACAGTACTTCGATTTACATGAAATAATTTGGCTAACTGCCGTTGACTAGGGATCTTACTTCCAATAGGCCATTCTCCGTTTTCGATTTTTTCTTTCATATATTCTACTATCTGCCGATATTTAGGCAGTTTTTTATTCGTTGTCATAAAAAAACTCCCTCGTTCACTTTAAAAATGCCAAGTGGTTGGTTTTTACGATAAATAACTGGTTGAAGACATTGTAACAACTATTAAATATGATGAAAAGAAATAATTGGTAATTTAAAAATGGTTGGTTTATTAGAAAGGGAGAGAAAACATGCATAATAAAAAATGGGATTTACGCATTATATATGCTCACGCGTTTACGATCCTTATATGGGGAACTGCTTTTCCGGCAATTCGTATGGGACTCGAATCTTATACACCTGAGCATCTTACTTTACTACGCTTATTAATCGCTTCATTTATACTTCTGTTGTTTTCTTTTATCTACAAGTTACGACTACCAGACTTAAAGGATATCCCAGCAATTTTTATGTTTGGTGCTTTAGGGTTCACTTTTTATCATATTGCATTAAATTACGGCGAAAAAACAGTAAATGCTGGTTCTGCAAGTTTAATTGTTTCGGTCACACCTATAGTAACGGCAATTCTTGCTTCTATATTTTTAAACGAAAAAATGAAATTAAATGGTTGGATCGGTGGTGTAATTAGTTTTATAGGAATTGCTCTCATATCATTTAGTCAAGGAGATACTATGCAATTAAATAGTGGAGGATTATTTATATTATTAGCAGCGATTTCAGAAAGCCTATATTTTGTTTTCCAAACTTCTTACTTAAAAAAGTATGGCTTCTTAACATTTACCATATATACAATTGTATCTAGTACTGTATGTATGCTTATTTTCTTACCGGGATTGTATCAAGAAATACTAGCAGCTCCTCTTGAAGTGAATGTGAGTGTTTTATACTTAGGTTTATTTCCAACAGTACTCCCATATATCGCATTGGCCTATATCATATCTCATGCTGGTGCTGCTGAGGCAACAAGTTCTCTATATTTAACGCCAGTAACTGCATGTTTTATTGCTTGGTTATGGTTAGGTGAAGTACCGACATTTGTTTCAATAATCGGCGGGGGAATTACTATACTTGGAGTTTTAATTGCGCATGTATCATTAAAGAAAAAAATGAAAAATGCAGAGTACTATAATACAACAAACTAGCTTTTATTTTGTGATAATAATTTAACAATTAACGTAACCAAGTAACTTTAGAAATTGAAACAGGGATTTATTTTAGTACGTTGAATATATAAATACATTCTCATTATAAAGGAGCTTACCATTTTGAATGTCCAATTAAAGGTTGTTACGAGAGAGAATTGGGAAGATGCCTTAAAGCTACAAGTTAAAGAAAATCAAACGAAATTTGTTCCATCTGTAGCAGTTTCACTTGCTAAAGTGTATATAAAACCAGATGGTGACAATGTGGAGTACATACCATTTGCGATATATGATGACAATCTATTGGTTGGTTTTATTATGCATGCTGTTGTAAGAGAAACAACTGATATGTATTGGATAAATGGATTTATTGTCGATCAAATGCAGCAAGGGAATGGTTATGGAAAAGCGGCATTACAGAAAAGCATCTATTTAATAAAAAATACATATAAGGCGTGTAAAGAAATTAGATTAACGGTACATAAAGATAATATTTTTGCAAAGAAACTATATGAACGTGCCGGTTTTCAATCATTGGGACATGATTATGATGGGGAGCAAGTGTATCGTTTATTTGTTTAAGTATTATAAAGTAAAGGTGTGAAAGGAAAGATGCAATTTTCGGAAGTGAAAATCGAAGTGTTTATTCTTGAAGAATACATTGAGATATTACGATGAGCTAAATAGAATTGGTGCTTGTAAAACGGGAAAATATGACCATTGTCTATCCTATAGTTCCGTGAACGGATACTGAAGACCATTAGACGATGCATCACCTTTTAACGGAGAAATTGGTCAAATATGCGAAGGGCAAGAATGTAAAATTGAAATAAAGTGTAAACAGGACCTTGTAAAGGATGCCCTTGAAGTGATTAATGAAATTCACCCGTATGAAACACCTATGATTTATATTATCCCAATATTAAATGGCTATTTTAATCAAATATAAAATTAATGACTGGGAGGAATAACAATTGGAAAATAAATTTCATTATATTGTACGAGCTGTAATGTTAAAGGGAAATAAATTATTATTGGCTGAATATATTGGCCATCATTATTTTTTACCAGGTGGTCATGTTGAAGTTGGCGAATCAGCTGAGAATGCATTAATAAGAGAACTAAGAGAAGAACTCGGAGTGAATTGTAGCATAAAACAATTTTTAGGCGTGATAGAAAACCAATGGCAAGACCGTGAAGTTCTTCATCATGAAATCAATCACATTTTTGAAGTAGATTCGCAAGAGTTACATATTGATTTCATACCAAATTCTAAAGAATCTCATTTAGCGTTTCACTGGATAGATTATAATCAAGAAGCTTTACATACATATAAAATCATGCCAGCTCCATCAGTTAAAAAGTTATTAGAAAGAAAATTAAGCGATGAACTACTAAACTGTTGGATTAGCAATTTTTAAGCACCTCTATTAATAGTAAATACGTCCACCGAAAGGAGATTAAGAAAATAGGCTAAAAAACAAGGTACATCACCTAGTGTAAGTTCATATTTTGTTGATGTACGCATTTAGTCTATAGTCTTTTTTCTACTTTGTTTGCAAAAATATATAAACTTTAACATTTGGACGGAATTTATTTTTATAAATGGAGGGTTTCGTAATGAATCAGTTTCAACAAGATCTACAATCATTAAACCTTAATGATTATCAGTCTGGTAATGTTGTATATTGGGATCAACTACAACAAAATCAATATCCATACTATTACATTCAAGATGATGCACGTCGTTGTGGCGGGTGCGGAGGTTGTGGTGGTCGCTGTGGTGGATGTGGCGGCGGAAGATGCGGAGGTTGTGGTGGTCGTTGTGTAGGGTGCGCTGGTTGTTTCGGTTGTTTTAACTGCTGGAACTGGTGGATCATTTAAGTATAGAAAGAAAACTATTTTACTTGAAAGAAAGGTGTGGAAATTATTTTGCACTTTTCTTTCAAATGTAATTGTTATGCGTATTAAGGGGGATTTATTTGTATACTTACGATAAGTTAATTTCTTGGGTAGAAAATATAAAAGAAAAAAATCATAGTTCTGCAACAGCACTTTGTATTATAAAAGATAACAAAATTGTACTAGAGCATTATAGTGGACATCACTCAAATACATCGACTAATAAAAAAGTGACCGCATCTTCACAGTTCAATGTTGCTTCTGCTAGAAAAAGTTATTTAGGTTTAATGGTAGCCTATGCGCTTTACGAGGGGAAAATAAACTCTATTGACGATGAAGCGATAAAGTATTTTAAAGACTTTGATTCTGCATTGCTCGGTAAAACAACGATAAGACATTTAGTAACCCATTCGCACGGTTTAGGAGAAACGAATGACGGAACAATTTTTCGGGAATTTGAACCTGGACAAGCATGGGCGTATAGAGATATAAATGTAAGAATGATAACACGTCTTATTTATCAGCTATATAACAAAAGTTTTCCTGAATTGTTAAAGGAGCGTGTATTTGATTTAGCTGACTTCAAAGAAACAGGTTGGAGAATTCAACAAGATGAGAACTTAGTTAAAGTTGTTAATAATCCAAGCGAAGACGCGATTAGTGAAATTGGTACAGTAGATGATGGTACTGAAAAAAATCTGTTTGTTTCAGCTAGAGAATTTGCGCAGTGGGGCAATCTGCATTTAAATCGAGGTATGATAAACAGTAAAAAAATTGTTCCAAAAGAAGTTATAAAAATTGCTACGAGTTTGCAGAGTCCAACATTTGTAAATAAAGAACTACCACAAAACGGGTTGTTTTGGTTCGTTCAAAATGATCCAGCACTTTTAAGTGAGCTTGGTGAACGAGTTCCAAAAGGATCGTTTCAAATACTAGGAATTACAGGACCGACCATATTAGTAATACCTGAATATAATGTAGTTGTTGCGAAAATGTATAATAAAAGATATAACTACGGCGGTGATAATTATTTATATTATTTACGTGAATTCAGCAATTTAGTCGCGGATACATTTCGTA
>Ga0102589_1003661_pt1 | contig 15565 bp, 13 predicted proteins | sample AraplaMF_Col_mLB_FD_76858 | JGI IMG/M metagenome (GOLD analysis project Ga0102589, IMG submission 76858) | Arabidopsis root microbial communities from the University of North Carolina, USA - plate scrape MF_Col_mLB | ecosystem: Host-associated > Plants > Roots > Endosphere | place: USA... | reverse complement strand
TGTCAATTCGAAAATGTTTGTCGCAATTTGCTTTTGAGAGACGACCGTCATTTTCTCTTGACGAATCATATTAATGTACTACCTCCGCTTTTGGCATTTGTTCTGCTGTGAATGTCATTGATTCAATGACACGAACCATCGCTTCTGCTGTGTCTAATGAAGTTAAGCAAGGTACGCCATTTTCTACAGACTCACGACGAATTCTGAAGCCATCACGTGCCGGCTGCTTGCCTTTTGTTAAAGTGTTGACAACAAGTTGTGCCTCACCGTTTTGAATTAAATCGATTAATGTTTCACCTTTTGCACCGATTTTTCCAACAATATCTGTTCGTACGCCTGCATCTTCAAACGCTTTAGCTGTACCTTCAGTTGCGACAATACGATAGCCTACTGTTGAGAAGCGTTTTGCAAGTTCAATTGCTTCCTCTTTATCTTTATCGGACACAGTGAACAATACTGTGCCTTCTGTGCGAATTTCCATACCTGCTGCAACTAAACCTTTGTAAAGTGCTTTTTCTAATGTTGCATCTTTACCCATTACCTCACCTGTTGATTTCATTTCAGGCCCTAGTGTAATGTCAACACGACGTAATTTAGCGAATGAGAACACTGGTACTTTAACGAAGACACCTTTTTGCTCTGGCGCTAAACCTGTTGGATAGCCTTGTTCTACGATTGATTTACCAAGAATCGCTTTCGTTGCGATATTCGCCATTGGAATGTTTGTAATTTTACTTAAGAACGGTACTGTACGAGATGAACGAGGGTTAACCTCGATGACAAATACTTCGCCCTGTGAAATTACATACTGAATGTTCATTAAGCCTATGATGCCAAGACCTTTTGCAAGACGAGTTGTATAATCCACTAACGTATCTTTTTGCGCTTGAGTTAATTTTTGTGGAGGGTATACAGAGATAGAGTCACCGGAGTGAACCCCTGCACGCTCGATATGCTCCATAATACCTGGAATTAATACATTTTCACCGTCACAAATTGCATCTACTTCAATTTCTTGACCAGTTAAGTAGCGGTCTACTAATACTGGATGATCAGGAGATGCCTCTACTGCGTTTTCCATATAATGTTGTAATTCCTCTTGGTTGTAGACAATTTCCATCGCACGTCCACCTAGTACGTATGAAGGACGGACTAGTACTGGGAAGCCTAAACGTTCACCAATCACAAGAGCTTCCTCCGTAGATACAGCTGTTTGACCTTGTGGCTGCGGAATGTCCAAGTCACGTAATGCTTGCTCGAATTTATCTCGGTTTTCAGCACGGTCGATATCTTCAAGCGTTGTACCTAGGATTTTCACGCCATTGGCAGCTAATTTATCAGCTAGATTAATAGCTGTTTGACCACCGAATTGTACAACTACACCAATTGGTTGCTCAAGGTCGATAATATGCATAACATCTTCGATTGTTAATGGCTCAAAGTATAATTTATCTGAAATCGAGAAGTCAGTTGATACTGTCTCTGGATTCGAGTTAATAATAATCGCTTCGTAGCCAGCTTCTTGAATTGCCCATACTGAGTGTACTGTTGCGTAGTCGAATTCTACCCCTTGACCAATGCGGATTGGACCTGATCCAAGTACAACAACTGACGGCTTGTCTGATTTAATCGATTCGTTTTCTTCCTCGTATGTGCCATAGAAGTATGGTGTTTCAGATTCAAACTCCGCTGCGCATGTATCAACCATTTTATATACTGGGATAATGCCCGTTTCTTTACGATATGCGTATACTTCTTCTGGAGTTGTTTCCCAAAGCTCAGCAATTTTCTTATCTGCAAAGCCTAGACGTTTTGCTGTACGTAACACATCTTTATCGTTTTTATTGTCAGCAAGTGTTTGCTCCATATCTACGATATTTTTAAATTTATTTAGGAAGAATAAGTCAATTTCTGACCATTCATGGATTTGTTCAATTGTTACACCGCGACGAAGTGCTTCTCCGATAAAGAATAGACGCTCGTCTCCTGCTTTGCGGATACGTTTTTCAATCCAAGAATCCGAGTTTTCTTCTGCATGTTTCAGCTCTAAGTGAACTTGACCTGTTTCAAGAGAGCGCACTGCTTTTAGCATAGCTTCCTCAAATGTACGACCAAGTGCCATTACCTCACCAGTCGCTTTCATTTGTGTACCTAGATTACGCTTTGCAGATTCGAATTTATCGAAAGGCCAGCGTGGGATTTTCGCCACGATGTAGTCTAGAGCTGGTTCGAAGCAAGCATACGTAGAACCTGTGACAGGGTTTTTTACTTCATCTAATGTTAAACCAACAGCGATTTTTGCTGCTAGCTTTGCAATTGGATATCCTGTTGCTTTTGATGCTAACGCCGATGAGCGTGATACACGAGGGTTTACTTCGATTACATAGTAATTAAAGCTATATGGATCAAGCGCTAACTGTACGTTACAGCCACCTTCAATTTTTAGTGCTCGGATAATATCTAATGAAATATTACGTAGCATTTGGTTTTCTCGATCTGAAAGTGTTTGTGTAGGTGCTACTACGATAGAGTCACCTGTATGAATACCAACTGGGTCAACGTTTTCCATGTTACATACAACGATAGCGTTGTCGGCAGCATCACGCATTACTTCATATTCAATTTCTTTATAACCAGCGATTGATTTTTCTAGTAAACATTGTGTTACTGGAGAATATTTTAGACCAGATGTTACGATCTCCTCTAAATCTTGATCGTTGTAGCAAATACCGCCGCCTGTACCACCAAGTGTGAAGGCAGGACGAACGATTACTGGGTAGCCGATTTTCGCTACAAAGTTTTTCGCTTCGTCTAAGTTATGAATAATATCTGATTCAGGTACTGGAGCACCTAGCTCATACATTAAATTACGGAATAAATCACGGTCTTCAGCTTTATGGATCGCTTCTAATTTTGTCCCAAGAATTTCAATACCAAGCTCATCTAGAATTCCTGATTTATCTAATTCAATGGCCATGTTTAAACCAGTTTGACCACCAAGTGTTGGTAAGATTGCATCTGGACGCTCTTTACGTAGAATTCGTGATACGAACTCAAGTGTAATTGGTTCAATATATACTTTGTCGGCAATTTCTGTATCTGTCATAATTGTTGCAGGGTTTGAGTTTATTAAAATAACGCGATAGCCTTCTTCTTTTAATGAAAGACAAGCTTGTGTTCCCGCGTAGTCAAATTCTGCTGCTTGTCCGATAACGATTGGACCTGATCCGATTACTAAAATAGTTTCAATATCTGTACGTTTAGGCATTTTGTTTCCCCTTCCCTGCTTCTACTTCCATCATTTCGATAAATTCATCAAATAGGTGATTTGAATCTTCTGGACCTGGTGATGCTTCTGGGTGATATTGCACCGTGAAGATTGGATATTTCTTGTGACGCACACCCTCACAAGTACCATCATTTAATGCGATATGTGTTATTTCTAAATCTGTATCTTTTAATGAATCGGTATCGATTGCATAACCATGGTTTTGAGATGTTAAGTCTGTACGACCAATACGTAAATCTTTTACCGGATGGTTACCACCTCGGTGACCGAATGGTAGTTTGAAGCTTCGTGCACCAGATGCTAGTGAGAAGATTTGGTGACCTAAGCAAATACCGAACATTGGCACTTTTCCGATTAAATTGCGTACGGTTTCAATGCCTTCTACTACGTCTTCAGGGTTACCTGGACCGTTTGACAGCATAATTCCATCTGGATGCCAAGCTAAAATTTCTTCTGCCGAAGTATTGTAAGGGACTACAAGCACATCGCAATCACGTTTGTTTAACTCGCGTAGAATACCGTGCTTCATACCATAGTCAATTAATACGACGCGTTTGCCACGACCAGGTGATGGATAAGCTGCTTTCGGTGATACTTCACGAACATGATGAGTAATCGCTGGTGTTGCCTGCAATTTTGCTACGACTTCTTCCACATTCACTTCTTCATCAGCCGCTGTTAAAATAGCCTTTACTGACCCTTTACTGCGAATAATGCGAGTTAATTTTCGTGTATCAATTCCTTCAATCCCCGGAATATCCTTTGAAGTTAAGTACTCATCTACCGTTAAATCACAACGGAAGTTTGAAGGTGTTTTTGCTAATTCACGGACTACAAATCCACGAATAGCTGGTGTGATTGATTCAAAGTCATCACGGTTAATACCGTAATTACCGATTAAAGGGTAAGTTAACGTTACGATTTGTCCGTAGAATGAAGGATCCGAAATTGTTTCCTGATACCCTGTCATCCCTGTTGTGAATACAACCTCGCCTTGCGAAGCTCGCTCACTACCGAACGCTGTACCTGTAAATACTGTGCCATCTTCTAAAATAAGTAAACGTTTTTTCATTACTCTGCCTCCTGGTATACGATATTGCCTTCAAAAATTGTTAGCACTGGCCATCCTTTTGCAACCCAGCCATTGAATGGTGTATTGCGTCCTTTTGATACAAAGCCTTCTGCATCAATTGTTTGCTCTTTATTTAAATCTATTAAAATCATATCTGCCGAAGCACCAACTTCTAATGTGCCATATGGTAAATCAAATATTTGAGCTGCCTTTACAGACATCCAGTCAATCAACTGTTTTAATGTCCATTTCCCTGTTTCTACAAACTGTGTGTAAAGCAGTGGGAACGCTGTTTCGAAGCCTACAATGCCAAATGGAGCACCAACCATACCACAGCATTTTTCTTCTACTGTATGTGGAGCATGATCTGTTGCGATACAATCGATTGTGCCGTCTAGCATAGCTGCGTGAAGTGAGTCTTTATCATCTGCTCCACGTAACGGAGGATTCATTTTCCAGTTTGCATCATCTGATGGGATATCCATTTCTTCAAGTAATAAATGATGTGGACAAACTTCTGCAGTGACACGAATACCCGCTGCTTTTGCGTCACGTACTGCACGTACAGATTCCTTCGTTGATACGTGACATACGTGGTAGCGTGCTCCAGCTGCTTCTGCAAGTAAAACATCTCGTGCAATTTGAACGGATTCACAAATCGATGGAATTCCTGGTAAACCAAGCTCTTGATTACGTTTCCCTTCATGCATTACACCGTCGTAAATTAATGAGTTATCTTCGCAGTGTGCTACAACTACCATATCGTGCTGTGCTGCGTCCTTCATTTGCTCATACATTGTGGAAGCAAGCTGGATACCAACACCATCGTCTGAAAATGCGACAGCCCCGTGTCCTTTTAATTCCTCAATACTTGTACGAACCTCTCCTGAGATATCCTTCGTTAATGACCCGTATGGAAGTACTCGAATAACCGCACTTTCTTTAATAAGACCATTGATCAACTGCATATTTTCTACTGAATCTGGCACTGGTTTTGTATTTGGCATCGCACAAATTGTTGTGAAGCCGCCTTTTGCTGCTGATGCTGAACCTGTAGCAATTGTTTCTTTATGTTCAAAGCCTGGCTCACGTAAATGCGTGTGTACATCGACAAAGCCTGGTGCAACAACTAAACCATTTCCTTCAATAATTTCTGCGTCTGCAACATTTACGTTTTGACCTATTGCAGTAATTTTGCCGTTTTCCATAGCGATATTTACTGTTTGTAACTCGCCTTGTTCATTTAGCATTTGTACATTTTGAAGAACCTTTGTCATGTTATTCTCTCCCCTTTAAAATTGTTTCAACAATAGCCATTCGTGTAAAGACACCATTTCGAACCTGCTCGAAAATTCGAGAACGTTCGCATTCTACTAGCTCTGAAGCAATTTCCACATCACGATTGACCGGTGCTGGATGCATAATAATTGCATTTTCCTTCATTTGTTTCTCACGTTCAAATGTTAAACCGTACTCATTATGATAGCTCTCCTTAGAGAAGCTTTTATTAACCTTATGACGTTCATGCTGCACACGTAGTAACATAATTACATCGCTTATTTCGATTAAATCATCCCAAGAATGATGCGCTTCGAAATTGCCTGCCCAGTCTTCCGGACAAAGGAAATGAACATTTGCCCCTAAGCGCTGTAACGCTAAGGCATTCGATTTCGCTACACGGCTATGGCTTATATCTCCAGCGATTGTCACATTCAACCCTTCAAAAGAACCAAACTCTTTTCTGATTGTATAAAGATCTAATAATGATTGAGACGGATGCTGACCAGTGCCGTCACCTCCGTTAATAATTGATACATTGATACCTTCAAGTAGTTCATTGTAATACGCATCTTCCTTTGCGCGAATGACTACTGCGTCCATACCAATCATTTCTAACGTCTTTACCGTATCGTACAATGTCTCTCCTTTAGTGACGCTTGAAAAGCTAGCATCAAACGGAATCACGATACAGCCAACTTTACGCTCTGCCATTTCAAAGCTTGTTTTCGTACGCGTACTTGGTTCAAAAAATAAATTTGCGACGTTGTACGGGCGAGATAATGATGATGCTTCACCATTCTCAAAAGCTTGCGCTCGATCTAGAATGTGGTTAATTTCTTCAATCGTTAAATGTTCCATCGATAATAAGTTCTTCATCATGTACCTCCACTGGGTTGTGTTTCATGAACGTTATGTATAACGTTCGCTAAAATCAATTTCGCCTTGGCGTAATTGCGTCCGGATTTTGAATTGTGCGAGCACAATTCAAAATCCGTGACATCCGCCGGAGGCTTTATCTTCATTTATCTCACCTTCAGGGGTGGGATGAATGAAGATAATAAAAGCCCCGTTGATGTCATCAACGAGGCATAAGGAGGCGTGACAAACTACAGCAGGATACACTCCTACTTCTAGCTTATCTACAACTTCCCTTTTTTTGCCTCTCTGGACAATTCATTAAAAGGTACTTCTATGAATTTTTATTTTGATTGTATGATACTGGTATATCCGCTTCTTTTTTACCTGGTAGAATGGCATTTAAAACAACACCGATAATCGCTGCTAACGCCATACCTTCAATACTTAGAGATTCCGAAATAACGAACTTTGCACCACCGATGCCAATGACTAAAATAACAGAGGCAATGACCAAGTTACGACTATTCCCAAAGTCGATATGATTATCAACTAACATTCGTAATCCACTTGCTGCAATGATACCGAAGAGCAAGATGGAAACCCCACCAAGTACAGCTGTTGGAATCGTTGCAATAACTGCCATTGCTTTCCCGAAGAATGATAGTAAAATTGCTACGACTGCTGCGCCTGCAATGACATACACACTGTACACACGTGTGATAGCAAGGACACCGATATTTTCACCGTAAGTTGTTTTCGGTGGACCACCGATTAATGCACTAATAAATGTTCCAATTCCATCCCCTAAAAGTGAACGGTGTAAGCCTGGCTCTTTAATATAATCCCGATTAACAACTTTTCCTAATACTAACTGGTGACCAATATGCTCTGAAATAGTTACGATAACGATTGGCACCATTGTTAGAAGTAGCTTTGTTGTGATATCAAAGTCATAGTGAACACCTGGAATTAAGAAGTCAGGTAGTGCAAAGAAATCTGCTTTGGCAATTGGTGAATAATCAACAATGCCGATAATCATTGAGTAAATATATCCTACGATTAAGCCAATTAAGATTGGCATTGTGCTTAAAATACCTTTAAAGAATATCGTGAAAATAATGGCTGTAAATAATGTCACTAACGCTGCTGAGAAGTGTAAAAAGCTATATTTACCATCAACATTCATCGCCATATTTACCGCTGTCCCTGATAATCCAAGACCAATTACCATAATGACTGGACCTACTACAATCGGCGGTAAAATTTTCATTATCCATTTATAGCCGCTCTTCCAGATGATTAGGGATACGATACCATATGTTATCCCGACTGCCATTGCACCAATCATCGCATGACCTGGATTTACACTTGTACCATCTTTATTTAAACCACCTGCGGCAAGTAAAATCGGCGCTATAAAGGCAAAGGATGAACCTAAATATGCTGGCACCTGAAATTTAGTAATTAATAAGAAGAACAGTGTAGCAATCCCACTTGTTAAAAGGGCAATTGCCGGACTAAGACCAACCAACTGAGGAACTAAGATCGTTGACCCAAACATTGCAAACATGTGCTGGAAACTTAATGTCACTAGTTGGACTGGAGTAGGTTTATCCTTAATATCTAATACTGCATTTGACATACTGTTTCCTCACTTTTTAGTTAGTCTTCTTTAAAAATGATGACGCAATCTTCTCCGTCTACCTCTTGTAAATTTACGACAATACGTTCTGCTCCAGACGTTGGAACATTTTTGCCGACATAATCAGCTCGGATTGGTAGTTCTCTATGACCTCTGTCGATTAGGACTGCAAGTTGAATTTGTGCAGGTCGCCCTAAATCCATTATTGCATCAAGTGCTGCGCGTACTGTACGCCCTGTGTATAGTACATCATCGACTAAAATAATTTTTTGATTAACGACCACATCATCAATATCTACTTGCTCAACATGTGCCTGTTCATTATCATGCTTTGTCGTTAAGTCATCTCGATATAGGGTGATGTCTAGCTCCCCCGTACGGATCGGTTTGCCTTCAATTTTTTCAATTCGTTCTGCAAGGCGTCTTGCAAGAAAGGCACCTCGTGTTTTAATACCAACTAGAATACATTCATCGATTCCTTTATTGCGTTCAATAATTTCGTGTGCAATGCGTGTTAACGCTCGTGCCATAGATGGGCCATCTAATAATTCATTTTGTGCCATGTAAGTTTCCTCCTCTCTTTTATTTATTGTTGGTCATGTGTCCATAAAAAAACCTCTCAAGGCGAATGGCCTGAGAGGGTTATATACGTGTTTAAATAGTATGTTGAAAAATTTGCAGCACAAATTTTTTACAACACATTCACATGTACCTTCTCAGCCTCTCTGGACTGTCATTAAAGGTGAATATTTAGTTAAGTTGTTCATTCACTTTCGTTAGTATAGACCTTCTTTTACTATACGTCAATGACTATTTCTTAAATCATTTAATAATTGTTCATAATCAACAGGAATTGGTGCTTCAAACTGCAAATATTCACCTGTTGTAGGATGATCGAAGCCTAATACACCCGCGTGTAATACTTGTCCACCAAAGTCTATTGTCTTTTTTGGTCCATATTTTGGATCACCAACAAGTGGGAAACCAATATAATTCATATGCACACGAATTTGATGAGTTCGTCCTGTTTCTAAGCGACATTCTACAAGAGTGTATTCACCAAAGCGTTCGATAACTTGGAAGTGAGTTACTGCATGCTTCCCTTTATCGACAACTGCTTGTTTTTGACGATCTTTTTGATCACGACCAATCGGTGCATCGATTGTTCCTTTATCATGTGCAATATGCCCGTGAACTAGCGCAGTATATTTACGTGTCACTGTTTTATTTACTAGCTGATTCACTAACGATTCATGAGCTGCATCATTTTTAGCAACCATTAATAATCCTGATGTATCTTTATCGATACGGTGAACAATTCCTGGTCGCATAATGCCATTGATACCTGATAGATCCTGACAATGATACATTAAGCCGTTTACAAGCGTACCTGTCATATGTCCAGGCGCTGGATGAACAACCATGCCCTTTGGTTTATTTACAACAAGGACATCTGCATCTTCATAAACAATATCAAGATCTAAGTTTTCAGCAATAACATCTAACGGCTCCGCTTCGGGTACATCAATTTCTACAATATCCCCTACTTTTACTTTATACTTCGCCTTGACAGTTTCTCCATTTACTTTAACAATACCCTCAGTAATCCAATTCCCGATTTGTGTACGTGACCACTCTGATTGCACACCCGAAAGCGCCTTATCAATGCGCTCACCCTGTTGTTGTTCTTCCATTGTATATGATACTTGCGTCATTCTTTCACCTGTTTCTTTCCTTTTTTATCTTCAACGATTAAGCCAATCATTAGTATCACTACCGCCATTGTTAAAGCAGCATCTGCAATATTGAAAATTGGGAAATCATAATTAATTACTGGAATTAAGACATCTACAAAATCGACCACTTCACCTCTAAATATACGGTCAATAAAATTACCTATAGCTCCACCTAATAAAAGCATTAAGCCCACTTGAAAAAGAGGTTTACCTTTAGCCTCTTTATGATAAAAGTATAGGATTGCACAAATCACGCCTATTGTGACAATGCTAAATAACCACATTTGTCCTTCTAGCATCCCCCATGCTGCTCCTCTATTGCGATGAGACAATATCCCAAACCAAGGATCCCATACTGGAATTCGTTCTTGATACTCCATATTTTTCACAATTAGCCATTTTGTCCACTGATCTAAAATAACTACGAATGCGGCCAATCCATAATATTTATACACAGACACTCCTCCGTTCGCTCAACATCTAACCTATTCTACCATAACAGCCCATCTCAGAATAACTAATATAGCATGAAAATATGGATCAATACTTTATGTAGAGTAGATTTCTGCTCGATTTGGCGATTTCTTGTGGGTGCTGGCTGAGCTATCTGTCGTTTTTCGACTTTGTATCCGTCGATTTTGGCTTTCTTTCCGTCGCTTTGGCCTTTCTATCCGTCGCTTTGGCTCTTCTTTCCGTCCCTCTGACCTTCCTATCCGTCACTTTGACTTCTATCCGTCACTTTGACTTCTATCCGTCGCTTTGACTTCTATCCGTCGCTTCGACCTTTCTTTCCGTCGCTCTGACCTTTGTTTCCGTCTCTTTGGCCTTTCTTTCCGTCGCTCTGGCCTTTCTATCCGTCTCTTTGACTTCTATCCGTCTCTTTGGCCTTTCTTTCCGTCACCTTGGCTCTTCTTTCCGTCCCTCTGACCTTCTATCCGTCTCTTTGGCCTTCCTATCCGGCGCTTTGACTTCTATCCGTCGCTTCGGCCTTTCTTTTCGTCGCTCTGGCCTTTCTTTCCGTCGCTTTGACCTTTCTATCCGTCGCTTCATCTCTTCCTTCCGTCGCCCCGGCCTTTCTTTCCATCGCTTCGCTATCCTATCGTCACTTTCGTTCCCACAAAAAAAGCTATTGCCATCACAACATAGGTAATGGCAATAGCTTTTCAATTTTTATTTAATGATATTCCGATGCCAAAATAGTATCAGGCTGTTTCAGACTCTTTTGAATGCACACGCTTCATGAAATCATTGACATCAGCTGGTACTTTTCGATCTAATAATGACACAATAACTACGGATAAGAAGCCTACTGGTACTGTCACTATACCTGGGATTTTAAATTGCAAGAAGCTTGGTAATGTTCCTGGTAAAAAAATCATCCACATGGATACGCCCAGGCCAATGAGTAAACCTGCTATTGCTCCTTTTTCTGTCATGCCTCTCCACCAAATACCTAAAATAAATATTGGTGTAAAGGTACTCGCCGCAACAGTAAAGGCTAGTGCCACTAAATGACCAATGGATGCATCCTTAACTAGTAAGCCCAATGCTCCGTATAAAATACCTAATAAAACAATTGCTACTTTCCCTGCAATTACTCGTTGTTTTTCTGTTATATCCTTTTTCATTATGCTTGCATATAAATCATGGGCTAATGCACCTGAGCTTGTGATAAATAACCCTGATAAATTCGAGAATATGGCCGCAAATGCGCCTGCTATGACTAGTCCAAGCAGCCATTTACCTCCTAGTGCCAGTGCTGTTGTAGGAATAACCATATTGTTTCCGCCAAGTACTAAATCACGCATTACTTCCTCACTCGCTGTACCTGAGATAAAAATAGAACGGCCTACAACACCTAAAAACACAGCTAATAAGAAAAACGTACTGGCAATCCCAATCGCCATTAATGCTGATTTCCGAGCCGCCTTCGCACTTGGATTCGTATAAAATCTTAGTAATATATGCGGGAGACCAATTGTACCTAATGCTAAACCTATTGTCATACTGATGGTTTGCCAAAATGTCGGGAAATAAAAGCCTGTTCCTGTCCATGCAGCACCATCAAAATTAATATCATTTCCATCTAGTGCATAGGGTGAGGTTCCTGCAATCGGACCGCTGAATGAATTAATAGCAGCTAAAATCTTATCGTAATGCAAACCACTATACATTGCTGCAATCAACATAACAACAAATGCACCCAGGCGAATCCAAAGCTCTAAAGCCTGATTGATTGTCGTTCCTTTCATACCGCCTATCCCTACATAGAAAACCATTACAATACAAGTAAAGATGATACCAAATTCATATGAAGTTCCAAAAAACATACTTAAAATTTGTGCTGCCCCTAATAATTGTGGTGCTGCATAAAAACCAGAAATCGCTAAAACTACAGCTACCGCTACTAGCCGTGCTCGTCTACTATGAAAACGATAAGCTAAAAAATCAGCAACAGTAAATGCTCCAAAACGTCTTAACGGACCTGCCACGAAAATGGCTAATAACGTTAATCCAATGGAGAAGCAAAATGCATAATATGCACCATCATATCCTAATTGAAAAGTTAAACCAGCTATCCCAAGAAATGTAGCTGCACTTAAATAGTCTCCTCCAATTGCAGAACCATTTGTAAACCATCCAAAACTTCGTCCCCCAACAAAGAAATCGGATGCCGTTGCATTTCTTTTCGTTAAATACGTAATGTATACAATTGTTCCCATTAAAGCAATGGTCATTAACATCTTCGGTTCTAATAGAGCTTTCATCATTCAACATACCCCCTTAGCAAAAACTACTTATTTAGTATTTCGTATTTCTTTAGGCGTTTTTCGTACAATGTTGTATGCACATACGCAATAATAAAGGCCATTAACATCATAACGACAGTTGTTACAAACCATGTAACTGTCATACCGCCCCAAATTTTCTTGAAAGCAAGCTCTGGAGCAAACCAGTTCATAACTGGAATACTAAAAATTAAAATAAAATAAAATACCGTTAAGCTAAAACCTGTAGTAAACTCATCTTTCATAATTTTGTTAGTAGTTGCATCTAGTGGTGGAAGATCCTTCACATCTACAGTTCCAGCTTCCACGTAATCATAATCATGACTCCCTACTTCTGCCATATTTCAGCTCCCCCTTTCTGTATAAGTAAATAATTATCTGAAATTTCAAATTATTATTCACTACAATTATTCTATTCTATTTTATCTATAAAATAGTTACAAAATATTGCTGTATTAGTACAAAAAAATGCTATTTTAAGTTAAAATATTTTTATCATTTTCCATTTTTAATAGAAAGGAGATGTTAGCATATTAAATATTGTTTGGTACATTGAAAATTCAAACGAAAAACAACAAATGGACTACTGGTTAGAAGAATTTCTACCTAATACCTTTATTAACTGTGAAGAACCCAAAACAGAAATTTCAGCCATCATTGTCTATGAAATTAACCGTCTATTTGACTGGGTAAAGATAAATCGGTTAAAAAGAAATTATCCAAACAATATAATTATCCCTATTGTTGCAGAACACCTTACCTACTCAACTGGTATAGCAATTGAACTAAGTTTGCCTGCACTTCTTATAAAGCCATTTCAGAAAGCAAAATTTCTACGAGTTGTTAAAAAGCTTTATACATCCTACAAAGAAAAACAGGCAAGTACTCTTACAATGCTTGAGCTATCACAACAAATTACGCAAGACCATACTTCACCCTTCCGAGAAGCTTTTTTAAAACGACTTATACGAGGAGAGGTTGAAAGTGAGCAGGAAATAATCCAGTCATCATCTTTCTTATCGAGGCATTGCATCCCAAATATCGTCTTTTTAATCCAGGGCTATATAGATGTGAATGAAGGTGGACCTATCCCTCATGATGCTAGTAGTGTTATAACAAATGTGTTTCACCAAAGCTTTGCTAGTAAAGCACCTCTATCCTTTTTACATTTTGAACGTTATTTACTGTTGCTTATGCGCATTCCTAATGAATACACATCATTTAAGCATTGGTCTGAGGGGGGAGCTTGTTTACTTGAGGTTATAGAAGTATTGAAAAAAGATTATGGTATACATCTTTTTATGGGGATTGGTGGAGTTTTTCAGGACGCCATGCAAGTTAAGGAATCCTATAGCCAAGCTCGAAAGGCACGGAGGAAACCGCCCGTTCATAGTATTCATATACGATTTTATGAAGATTTAACAAAGCAAGAACAACTTCAAAAGGCTATTCAATATATCGAGGATCACTATGATGAGCAACTGACGATCAGTGATGTTGCCAAATATATCAACTTTAGTGCTACTCATTTTAGCAGATTGTTTAAAAAAGAGACTGGTCGCAATTTTGTGGATTATGTAGCCTTTACACGTATCATCAAGTCACTGCCGTATTTACGAAAATACGATTACACCATCGAAAAAATCTCCTTCATCTGTGGCTTTAACACACCTAATTATTTCAGCCTGACATTTAAAAAATATGTCGGTATATCCCCGACAGACTACCGCAATACGCAAGAAATATTATTTAAATAGGGACACGTAAATGAAACATTCATTTCGCTCCATTACAAAAAAAGAATCTGCTAGACCTCAAAAAACGCAAGCCCCCCATCATAAAGGAGACTTGCGTTATTAATTTTATAGAATGCAGATTCTTATTTAATGTTTGTTTTAAGCGTAATACTTTTCTACAACATCCGCACAACGCGCACATACTGTTGGTTGTGCTTCATTTGAACCGACTGTTTCTGAAATAGACCAGCAACGCTCACATTTTTCACCTGTTGCTTTTTCTACAACGATTGAAGCATGTTCTAAAGCTAATGCATCTGCTGGTGCAGCTTCTATTGAAGCTACTTCAAAGGCAGAAACGATTGAAAGCTGCGCAAAATTAATGCTTGCATCACTTAATAATGCCGTTACATCTTCTTTCGCATAAACTGTCACTTTCGCTTCAAGTGATTTACCGATTGTTTTTGCATTACGAGCTTCCTCTAATGCTTTTAAAATATCATCACGAACATCAATAATTTTCACCCATTTTGCACGTAGACTTTCGAAGTTTTCATGTTCATCTACCTCTGGGAAGTCTGTTAATTGTACAGATACCTCTTCTACAACACCTTGAGCATGTAAGTAAGACCACATCTCGTCACTTGTATGAGGAATAATAGGTGACATCACTTTTACTAATGTCATTAATGTGTCATAAATAACTGTTTGCATCGCACGGCGATCTTTGTTGTCGTGGCCTTCGATATACACAACATCTTTTGCAATATCTAAATAGAATGAAGATAATTCTACAGCAACAAAGTTATTCACTGCATGATAAACAGCTGCGAAATCATAGCGATCATATGCAGCACGTACAGTTTTTAATACATCCTGTAAGCGCATATAAACGTACTGATCCATTTCACGAAGATCTTCATATGCTACTCGATCTTTCGTTACATCGAAATCAGCTACATTTCCGTGTAAGAAACGGAATGTGTTACGGATTTTTCGATAAACCTCAGATACTTGCTTCAACATATCCATTGAGATACGAACGTCGGCTGTATAATCTACAGAGGCAACCCATAAACGAAGAATATCTGCTCCGTATTGATCCATAACTTTTTTCGGGATAATTACATTCCCTAAAGATTTACTCATCTTACGACCTTCA
>Ga0102589_1003660_pt1 | contig 15569 bp, 10 predicted proteins | sample AraplaMF_Col_mLB_FD_76858 | JGI IMG/M metagenome (GOLD analysis project Ga0102589, IMG submission 76858) | Arabidopsis root microbial communities from the University of North Carolina, USA - plate scrape MF_Col_mLB | ecosystem: Host-associated > Plants > Roots > Endosphere | place: USA... | reverse complement strand
ACTCCAATAACGTTCTCCAGGTTGGCTATCTTCATAGCCATACTGGCTTTCCCTCCTGTAGTCCCTAGACCCGCTTGACCAAATTCATTGTCTCCCCACATCCACAGCGTTCTATCCGTTTTTACATAGGCGCTGTTCTTTTCACCTGCAATTAGCATAGGGACTGTCGAAATCGTTGAAGTATAAAATCTATTACTTTCAGATTCATTACCAGCCTTGTCTACAGCCTTAATGACTAGTGAAAAATCCGTATTTGGAAGTTGATTATCAATAATAAATTTATTTTCCTCAGTTTCCCCAATGAATTTATCGTAGTTAAATATCTGATATTTCACATAACCTAGGTTATCCTTGGATGTATTCCACTCTATTCCAATGCTGTTTATACTCGTATGTGTTGCTCTCACATTCTCTGGAACAGTTGGAGCTTCCATATCAATTTTGAGCGTGAATGATTTCTTCTCTTCCTTATTTTCAGCTTTATCTATCGAATAGTACTTAATTTCTAGAACACCATTTTGCTTAATTTCTACCGGTGCCGTATATTCCATCTCAGGTCCATCATTAATTTGGTATATCGTCTTGCTCACACCACTTCCTCCATCATCGGTAGGATGAAGGGTCATCGTCACAGGCGTAACATACCAATTATCGTTTTTTATCGTTCCACTTAGAGTATGTGTTGTTACAGGTGCCGCTGTATCGAAGTATTCAGCAGCTGTAATCTCTTTCGATGGGTGCAAAATTTCTGTAGATCCATTGTTATTGAAATCATACAAAATATCTGTTTGACCTGCATTATCTTGTCCACCAACAAAGTTAAAAGAGACTTTAGAATTCTTTTTCATTTTTACATCTTCAATGATGTTAGAATTACCTGGGATGTCACCTTCATAAGAAGTAAACCCCATATTCAAGTTATCTGTATCAGAGCCTTCAAACTTAATGCTTAATTTAAGCCCATTTGGCACGAACAAAAATGTGGAATTATCCAAGACCTCGTATGCTAAGTCTGGTATCTCATTAATAAATTTCCCTTCACTATTAAAACCTGCAGTATTCCCTTTTGCATCGAACGCTGTAAGCCTGCCTGCAGCTTCAAAGTAGATTCCATGAGCTTTTATTTGCTCATTACTTATTCTAGGAAACTCATTTTCTAAAGGTGGTCTATTATCTACAACTATATTTCGTATTATTTTTAATGAATCGTAAAAACCTCTATTCTTGCTATCATCATTTTTATCTTCTTTGGTGATCAGTCCCACGTGTCTGCTTCTTGTATAATAATTAGTTGAATTATACATATCATTGAAGTTAGCACTTAGAATAGGAACGACATCGTCTCCTTCACCCCATAAAACACGATATTTCCAATCAAGACCGTAACCATAGTATGGGTCTAACTTCGCTTTTTTAAATTGTGTAATTGTCTGATATCCATGTGCAATGATTCGATATTCCTTGATAGAAGGGTCTAGAGCATAGTTTTCAATTTTATATCTGAATGAATTACTGGATTCTGGATCTTCGTAGAGAAATTTATTATGATTTTTAGAAATATATTTTTTTAATTCACTATAATTATTGACTATGTTCCCCTCACGATAATCATCTAAATAATACGAAGTAAAATCAAATTGATTCCTATATAAATTTTGATATGCGTCCACGAATTTCTTCCCAGGAAGTAATTGATACACTGCAGGCATATTTTGCACCATTTCTTTGGCTCTAATAATGTCAAATGGAAAAGTACCTGTGGAAACCCCAAGCGTATCTCCTGCAACTAAGCCTTTTATTGAACGAACGGTACCTAAATTTGGAGAAGCTAAATTAATAAAATTCTCAACTTTTTCTTTCGCGAAAGGATTTGTAAGTAAATAATGTCTGGCTACGATTCCACCTGTACTATGAGTAACAATCGTGACTCTCTGCCCTTTCGATAATCGGAATGCTTCATCTACATATTTGCTTATTTCGGAAGAGGCGTTGCGTAAATCTCTTCTCCAATCGTAAGGTGCCTCAACAACTTCTATGCCCATATCCTTCAGGCTGTTTATAAATTCTTCGGCAACATCCCGCTTACTATTAAAAGGATTAGGCACATTATAGTATTTGATAATTGAACCAAACGTAGATCCATCCTTCGGATTGCCATAATCATTTAAGTCTAAGCTATCTAATGTTAAGTAAGTCGGCCATAATGTTGAATTGCCCCGTACAATTTCGGAACCTAGGAATCCAGGCACAAAGACAACAACATCCCGCTTCTTGTCTACAGTCACGTTTACTGAAACCGCTGCGGTATTCCCGCTGGTATCAACCGCCTCATAAGTAAACCTATAGCTGCCTACAGAACGAGGAGTATATGAATATTTGCTACTAGTAACAACCTGTTCTTTTATACGTGAACCGTTGAAATCCACGTACATGGTCGTTTTGGCAACCTTTACATTATCAGTTGCGCTAAGTGTAAATGACAGTTCTTCGTTAATCATATAGGGCTCTTTTGTATCCAGTGACATTTTGACTACTGGTTTTACTAGATCTTGAAGCGTTTTTTGCGAGAGCTTAATGTAATCACTTAACTCTCCACTTCCATTTTTACTGGCGACTTCAATTGTATATAGTGTGTTTGGATTCAAATTATCTAATGTAAAATAGTTACTATTAATTGTACTCCAGTAGACTCCATTAACGCGGACGCTGTATTGGGCGCCGTACGTTCCATTCCAAACAATCCGCATACTTGTCTCTGTCACATTCGTGGCAATGATATCTGTTGGAACCGGATACAATGTTGTTTTTAAGATGCTAATATAGTCACTCACTTCGTCGTTCTTCTTTGAGGCTACTTCGAACTTGTACTGGGTGTTAGGCTTTAAGTCTTTAAAAGTATGGCTTGTATCTGTTTTACTCGTTTCATAGATACCATTCTTCTTAAGACTGTAGGCGGTTGCTCCATTCACTGAAGTCCATGCCAATGTCAAGCTATTGTGTGTCGCTGCTGTAGTTCGCAAATTTGAAGGTGGTAACAAAACATTCGCAGTATTATGCTTAATTGATGCGTATTCACCAAGCTGACCGGAACTATTCTTAGATGCAACTTCAAGGGTGTAGGACGTATTCGGAGTCAAGTTTTTGAATGTGTAGGATGTTGTCGTAATACTCGTCTCGTAGGTACCGTTCTTTCGCAAGCTATATGCTACTGCACCAGGAACAGAGTTCCAAGATATGGTGACAGCATCTTTAGTCGCTGCCGTTATTTTAATTCCCGTAGGAGCAGGAATATCTTCACCTGTTGTCTTATGAATGACTGCATAAGAGCTCGTACCATAAGAATTGGATGCTGCTACTTCAAGTGTATAAGCTGTGCTGTTAGACAAGTCTTTAAGAATATATGTTGTATCTGCTGTTCTTCCTACAACAGAACCATTCTTTTTCACAATATACTCAGTAGCATTAGCAACTCTATCCCAGTTTAGAGTAATACTAGTGCTGCTCGACGTTGCCTTCAGTCCTGTAGGTGCTGCTGGAGCTCCGTTGGCTCCTTCACCTGATGTTCTAGTAGAAATCGAAGAAAACGAACTAGTCGCATTACTATTAACCGCTGCGACTTCTAATCGATACGTCATATTCGGCTGCAAACCCGTAAATCGAAACTGCGTATTAGATGTCCGATCGACCAAAGTGCCGTTCAATTTTAATACATACGAATCTGCACCACTTACTCGATCCCAGTTCAATTGGATGCTTGTTTCGGTCGCACTCACACTCAGATTGGTGGGTGAACGCAGACCGCTGCTCGCATCTACTACATTAATATAAAAATTGTCTACAATATCGGTACCAGAATAAGCGTACTTGATCCGATATTTTCCGGGCACGGTAAAATGGCTTGTTGCCCATACAAATGTGATTGCCGTTCCTGCTGGCACATTCGAGCGAGAATCCCCCATAATTTTATCCCCGGCTGGATCAAACACACCAATATAAACCAGAGTCTTTGGATCCGATAGTTTCAAAGAAACTGTAACCATATCCCCTGGGTTAACGGTCTGATTATTGCCTTGATGATCATACGATGCGATGCTCACTCCATCACCAGGTATCGGCTCTTCAGGAACGGAATTATCCTCTTCCAAGGAGTTGACAACTGGTATTGCTTGATCGATTAAACCTAATGACTTCGCAACGTTCAGCAAACCAACTCCATACTCATGTTTCTCACCAAGAGGAGTAGCATGATCGTAAGCGAGCTGTTTCACTTCTTCAACAGAGAGCTGGCGATCCATGGCCCATATATCTGCCAATGCACCCGTTACATGCGGTGCTGCCATTGAAGTGCCTGACATAACTCCATAGTCCCCATCTTTGGTTGTACTCAAGATATCAGATCCCGGAGCAACCAGATTAATTTGTGAGCCTACGCTCGAGTAATTTGCTTTTTTATGTGCCTTTGTAACCGCTCCAACTGAGATTACCTCAGAAAATAAAGCAGGATACAGTTCTGTCTCCGTTCCAGCACCATGATTCCCTGCTGAAGCGACTACGATTATTCCTTTATCTACGGCTTTCTGTACCGCCTCATGCAAAGCCTTGCTGTACTCCATGCCGCCAAAGCTCATGTTAATAATGTTCATATCATGCTCAATCGCCCATTCAATCCCTTGAATGACTTGGCTATATGAGCCGCGTCCGCTGCTATTCAGCACTTTAATGGCATACAGTTCCGCCTCAGGTGCTACGCCAATTACACCAGCATCATTCTTCTTTGCTGCAATCGTGCCGGATACATGCGTGCCATGGCCATTATCATCTATGTAAGATGAACCATCTACAAATGAAACCCCGTCAACGATATCCAAGTCGTTATGTGGGCTTATTCCCGTATCAATGACGCCGATTTTAATGCCTTTCCCCATTAAGTTATTATATTGCGCAAGGTCGGCGCCAATGGAATAAACACCCCACGGTGTGATTTCAGTATCAACCGGCATAAATTTATAGGATTCATGATCTTTCGTGATCACGCTGGTTGAGGCCACCTCAACTATTGAATCTGGTTCAATAAACGAGATATTCGGATTGTTCTGCAGTTGCGTTAGCTCCACTTCATTTAGGTGCATCAGAAGTGCATTTGCAACCGGCAGTGTTTCTACTTTGGTCGTATTAGGAGAGGATTGCATCATCCTCTTCTTAGTAGTAGGTGTATTAAGAAATTGATCAAAGGTGATCCCCTGCTTCAATCCAACCAAATATGGTTCCCGCGGTTTTCGTTCTTGCTCTTGACTCTCCTGATTGTCTTGTCTCTCTTGTTCCCCATAAGTAGCAGAAGATACGGAGGTGTTCTCTTGATTTGTTACCGTATGATTTAATTTAAGATCATCGAACAATAACGAATAATTATCTTTTGTAAATTCTTGATTCAAGTAATAGCTGCCTAGTGCACTGGTAATATCAGTACCTATTAATATGAAGATGCATAGCAATGAAGCGAGCAGCCTATATTTCTTTTTCATTTACCCCTAGCCCCTTTATACATATGTTGGAAACTCATTTATCTTTTTTGTTCAAACGTTTCCTGGTATTCCACTTTTTCATATACACGATTAGTACGTACAAGAAGAGTGTTAAAAAATATACGCAATAAACCGTAAAGTAAAACAATAAATGTAAAGGATGAAATCCTGCATTATCTGTACCGTCTAGTATTAAATTCTCCTTTGGTATAAATTTCTCTTCTTCTCGATCTAGTACGAAATATTTTTTAGAACACGGAAAATCAAAAATGCTAATAACATCTTTTCCATGGTGTCCCCACATTTCTGGAACTTTTGAGGACGAAGTTATTGCATGCCACTTATGATCTACTCCTCCGGGCATAATCGAAGAACTCTGAACCAGTCTTGTCTTCACTTCAATCTTCTCGACATTTTCATGACAATAATCAATAAACAATTGATGCAATGCCCTCTCTATCATCATCTTCGCCTGATAGTCTTGATACAGTTCCTTGATCATAGGGATACTGATCACAATAAACACGATAGTGAACCAAATAGCTTTTCTTCGCAGTGTTCTGATTTACTTCACCTCCAATCCAAAATAGGGCTGCGTATACTCATTTCGCAATACTAACCTTTGGTTATACAATACATAGCAACTCTCGCAATCTTATTCCAATTTTTTCTTATACTATCCTCCTAATAATAGATCCTTAATCCAGTATTTTCAATCTGTTTTAGATATAATTTTACTCATTCATATTGAGAGAATAATCATTGCAAGGACGAAGTGAAGAACCACCAAAATATGTGGAGAACACGATAAGGCAACCCCCTAATAATTTCACAAATGTCTTCAACTACGGTTGCTTGCACAATCCTTACATTTACACGCAGCCGACACCAATCAGAGAAGAACTGCTTTTTAGTTTTTCTTTGTAATCAAAACAAGCGGAAGCGCGCTGCTTCACTTGAATGTGAACAACATCACTTCCGCTTATATTGAACTTAAAACCTTAAAACAAACTCACTCGATTCGGGAAAAATTGATCCGTTATCGTATATGTCCACGTTGCAGAAGGAATCTTCAAATCCTCATCATTAAAATGAAGCTCGATGCATCCCGAATCGATGTTGGAAAAATGATCGAGCACTCTCTGCACTATGTCCCCATCAATCTGCTCAAATGCTGCGATGACGAGTCGGTTGTACTCATCCAACGGATTGTTATTTCCGAGGCTCTCCAAATGGATGCCTTCCTTCACATAGGCGACATACGCCAAATGGTCTGCCCAGCATTGATCCATGATTGCCAGAAGCACTTGTCTCTCAGCAGCATGGACTCTTGACGTTCCGAATTGTTCACACAGTTGCCTGTAACGCTCTGGTGCATAATCAGCAATAATGTTAGGTCGTTGTCTCCCATGCAGGATTTCATTGCGTCGATTGAACAAGATCATTCGCTGCTGCTCCAATAAATCTGCGTATTTGTTCAACGTCTTCTTCATATCCAGATGCTGTCCATCCACAACTCGCTGTACATGCTCAATCAACTGCAAGATTCGGGAATCATTCAAGGGCTCGTCCTGCCTGCGAGCAAGGAGATCATGCGGCAGTACCTCAGCAAGGTCATAGCGAATGAATAGATCATCCTCCAAGCTAATCATGTAACGTGAAGTTCCTGGATCCCCCTGACGTCCCGCTCTCCCTCTTAGTTGATTATCAATTCTCGCATTCTCATGTACATTCGTTCCAATTACATAAAGGCCGCCCAGACTCGTCACCTTCTTATATTCTTCCAAGCTTCCGCCGCCTAGGACGATATCTACTCCCCTGCCTGCCATATTCGTGGACACCGTAACTGCCCCAAGCATTCCTGCCTTGGAGATAAGCGCAGCTTCTTCCCAGTCGTTGTATGCATTCAGAACTTGACAGGTCACTCCAGCCCTACGCAGTGCTTCTGCATATTCATTCGACTCCTCGACGCTGGACGTTCCGATCAGGATGGGTCTCCCTGTCTGATGGACAGCCCTAACTTGATCCACAATGGCTTGCTGCTTCGCAGCTCGATGGGTAAATACCATATGCGGCTCATCTACTCTTCGACTGGTCTTGTTGGGCGGAATGGAGATCACTTGGAACCCGTACATGTCCATGAACTCCTGAGCAGCCAACTGTGCCGTAGCCGTCATGCCGCATTTCTTTGGATACAAATGAAGCAGATGCTGTAGCGTAATGGTGCCTAGTATCTGACCATTCGCTCGTATGTCCAATCCTTCCTTCGCTTCTACCGCTGCCTGCAGCCCATCCGGCCAATGCCTGTGCTGTGCGATTCGACCCGTACATTCATCAATGAGCTGGACTCGCCCATCCCTCACAATATAATGAACATTTCTCTTCAAGAGCGCCTCAGCATGCAGCGCGCATTGCAGCATGGTCAGTACGTTTATATTGTGATCCTCGTATAAATTGCCGCAACCAAGTGTGGCTTCGACTTTATCGATGCCATAGTCTGTAGCGTATACATTGCGAAACTCCTTGTCTGTCTCATAATCTACTCCAGAGATGAGCTGCTTAACAATGCCTGCATAAGACACCGCCTCCCGCTTCGAAACTCCCCTCTCACCCGCAATGACCAAAGGGACTCTCGCCTCATCAAGCAGAATCGAGTCAGCTTCATCAACTAATGCAGCATGAAATGGGCGCTGGACGAGTTGCTCTGTGTCCCTAACCAGCGAATCCTTCAAGTAGTCATAACCTGCCTGCTTGGCTGTCAAATACGTTATGTCAGCAGCGTATGCTCGCTTTCTATCCTCAGAATTGCGCCCCTCCGTAATACAGCCAACTGTCACGCCTAAATATTCATAAATAGGTCTCGTCCATTCTGCATCTCTGTTGGATAAATAATTATTAAATGTAAGAACATGTACCCCGCGCCCTGACAAAGCATGCAAAAAGGCGGGGAGAACGGCGGCTAACGTTTTACCCTCACCAGTTTGCATTTCAATGATGCAGCCTTCATGTAAAGCCATGCCTGCGAGCCATTGCACGTCATATATTCGGATTCCCTTCACTCTCCATGCGGCCTCATCAACCAGTCCCGCTGCCTCTATGACATCACGAGCCGATGCTACTCCTTCTCTAACCCTCATTTTCATCGTTTTCGCACGCTGCTTGATTTCCGAATCACTCCATGCTTGTGCATGAATCTTCCTCATCTCTATCACTTGCTCCAAGTAAGGTATCAAGTTTCGATTGCGATATTTCTCGCTCCATCTCTCAAACCATTTACTTGTCATTCTCGTACTCCTCCTTACATTGAGCGTTTCTATCCGCACAAAAGGAGGTGTGTGTCAGGATCCTTCCAAAGGTGGTAACGAACAAGAATCAACTGATTTCGAATACGAACAAATTCATATCCCTGTACAAGATGATTAGAGAGTGGCCGGTCATCGCCTTGTTGCTCTACAGTGACATGTACCTTGCCTAGATATAGAAAGCTCTCCATGAAGAGAAACACACAGTTCCGCACACGTTCGAAGTCGAGATCGCCTGCTAGCAAGCGTTGAAACATGACATATATTCGAATGAGATAGTCGATTTCTTGAGCATGATTAACTTGGTTCATCATCTAACCTCGTCTTACATCCATATTTTACCTTGTAAAGAGTGTATCTATTTCTCTCTCCCGCGTCAAAGAGAAGTTGAGTTCCTTGCGGGATATTCGCAGTTAATCTAAAGCGAATATTCAAATTGACTACCTAAAAAGAGATGAATTGTATCTTAAATAAATGCAAGTTTTTCAGTGGCCACCTACAGCAAAGGAATATTTTCATTTACACAAAATTCTTGACGCTACCATGAAAACTATGTAGAAAATCATTTTGTATAGGAACCTCTCTTCGTACCTTTACTCTAGCTTTCCTATTTTTTATAATATATTTTCTGAAAATGTGCTAGAATCTGAATCCTTGTGAAATTGAGGAGGGGTTAATTTGAATAAAAAAAATATCTTTTTGGGGTTAGTGGTTCTAGTTATTGCTATTATGGGTTTTATTATTTCTCGGACACAAGTTGGAACATTCCAAGTGATTTTTAATATTTTTGCAATTCTAGTAATTATCCTGATTTCTCTTCTGTTTTTTAGAAAAAAATCTTAAAGCTGACGTGAATATTAGTAACGTATTGCTTTACCAAGCGTTTCAAGAAGCGTACAACAAGCGAAAAAACCACCGAGACTAGGTTGGGCCCTTAATCGGTGGCTTTTCGTTGAAAAGTAGAATATACTCGCCGTGGTTGCCCACTGGCTCTTTTGTTAAAGGAGCTAATCTTGCAGGAGCCCAATTCCCACAAAGGGAGATAACGGGCTTCAACAGAATTAATTTTAGTAGGAGATGTATGCTGTTCCTTTTGTTGTTTTATTACCTTTGTTTTGAGCCTCTACACGGTATTTCTTATTTGTATCAACTGGAACATTTTCAAACACAGGTTCCTTCTCATCATGGTTTCCACTCACTGTCGCATAGTCTACTAATTTATCAGTCTTGTCCTCATAAAGCCAATATTTAATTTTTGTTTTTCCGTTACTGGATTGCTTCACCGTTAAAGTTAATCTGTCACCAGATGGATAGAATGCGCTAGAATCCTCTGTATCATCTGCACTGACTTCAAAATGCCACGTGTAATTTGCAGCATTAACAGAGCTTTTAGCTTGAGCCACATTTGAAATAGATGGTTGTGCATATGCTGGGATAGCCATCAAGAGCGTAGCAGCCGCAGTCATAAGAACTAATGATTTTTTCATTAAATGCCCCTCCTAATTTAATGTTGTTTGCATCAAAATGTTTGAAGTGTACTACTGAAGTTGAGTTTATTGTAGCTATAAATAAAACAAATAAATAGGGGAGTATCATTACTATTTCTAGTGGTAAAATGACTAGTTCTGCGCAAAAAAAAGACAGCATTAATTGTTGTCCCTTATACGTTATGTATGCCGTTAAATGCTATATAGGGAAGCATACTCCTTACATATGACTTCCATTTCGACCCATGGTAATATGAGGAATGTAGGTTGAATTCTTTAGAGGGGGACTTTCCATTGGAGACAAAGAAAAAAATCATGGTCATCTTCGGAACGAGACCGGAAGCGACGAAGATGTGCCCAGTCGTTCAACAGTTGAAGCAGCATTCCGATTGGTTCGATACCAAGGTTGTCGTCACGGGACAGCATCGAGAGCAGCTCTATCAGGCACTCTCTCATTTCTCGTTATCACCGGATGTTGACTTAAGCTTAATGAAGGAAAATCAATCGCTAGCCTACTTCACCTCTGCTGCAATCGCAGGGCTGGATAATATCATTTCAGAAGATAGACCGGATATGATTCTTGTTCATGGCGACACGCAAACGGCGATGTGCGGCGGACTAGCGGCCTTCTTTCACAAAATCCCTGTCGGGCATGTAGAAGCAGGATTGCGTTCCCACAACAAATACTCCCCGTGGCCAGAGGAAGTGAATCGCAGAATCGTAGATGTCGTAACCGATCTTCTGTTCGCGCCTACCTCAGTTGGGAAGGACAATTTACTTCGTGAAGGGTATGATGCTGGACATATTTATATAACGGGGCAAACGGCTGTAGATGCTGCGCTGCAGACATACCAAGAGGATTATACATTCCATGAAGCTTCATTAAATGAACTGATTCACCACCGCGGAAGACTGATTACGGTTACTGCACATCGCCGGGAGAACTATGGGGTACCGATGCAGAACATGTTCCAAGCGATTCGCCGAATTGTAGACGAACATCCTGATACGGCTGTCATTTATCCTGTCCATATGAGTCCAGTCGTACGGGATGCAGCGAATACCCTGCTATCTGGTCATGAACGGATTCACTTGCTGAACACATTGGAGTATCCAGATATGATTAACCTGCTTGCCCGCTCTTATCTCATAATGAGTGATTCCGGCGGTCTGCAAGAGGAGACAACGGTATTCAACAAGCCGCTCGTGCTGATGCGGGATACAACAGAACGACCAGAAGCGGTAGAGGCCAACATGGTTGCACTCGCTGGAACGGAAGAGGACATGATATTCAACATTGCCAACCGACTGCTTGCGGATGAGCAGGCGTACCAAGACATGACCAAGTCAAGCAACCCGTTTGGCGATGGACAAGCTTCCAAACGTATCGTGGACATCATCGCACATCACTTCGGTTTCACGCCGGAACTCCCTGTTCCATTCGTAGGCTAGAGAACGATAAGTTCAATCATCATGATCTAACTGTCGCGATATCAATCGTGCCCCATAGATAAGACATGGAATACCATCCAAACAATCTCTAGCGTCTTTCCCGGGGCACGAATCCATCGACAGCTTCATCCAACGCTGTGATCAAATATTTTGGGCGTATCGCTCACTTGGCATTTTCGTCAACACGACATATAGACAGGAAACGGCATCTGTTCCGCTGCGGAAAGAGAAGCTCTCGTCTCCACTAATATGAAGGATGTCACCTTCTGCAACTCCAGTCTCCACCCCATCACTATTCACGATCCCGCTTCCATCCAGAACTAGAATATTGACGTTTGCGCCCGGATGACGATGTGTCGGCAATTCGGCTCCCGGACTAAAGTTTAGTACGAATATCACATTTTCCTCATCCTTATGAATAATTCGTTTTGTAAATTTGTTCTCTACATATTCTTGATACTCGGTCACGTGATTTTTCTGCATGAGTTCTCACTCTCCTGGATTTTAGTTGTAGTTCCTTCATTACCCCATTCCACACAAAGCCAATCCTTCAACTATCACGAAAGTATACGTTTATCTCATGGCTTCCCTTTTGACTTTTTAGACTTCATCCCCAAGTACTTCTATTATATTGAACTTGTTTACATACTTTGTGATTCCAATCACATTTAGGAATATCCAAATATACGGTTCTACGATAGAGGGCTGCTCATTTACTCACCTCCGCTTGCATTCATTGCCTAAAAATTGTACGATCGATAAGAATTCAATCACAAAACGTTAGAATTGGAGAATGATCCATGATCAATCAAATCGGACAAGTTATGCTGTATGTCAATGATCAAGACCAAGCGGTGCAATTTTGGACAGAAAAAGTCGGATTCATTGTCGTGTCGGAAGATAACAACGGACAGGGAATGAAGTGGATTGAAATTGCTCCTGCACAAGGCACACAGACATCCTTCGTGCTCCACAATAAGCAGCTTATTGCCGAAATGCAGCCAGAACTCAACCTAGGGACTCCTTCGATCATGCTATTCTCCGACAATCTCGATGCACTGTATGAAGATTTCAAGAACAAAGGCATTACAGTTGGTGATGTAGTGACCATGCCTGGTGCCAGGGTATTCAACTTTGCTGACGATGAGAATAACTACTTTGCCGTTATGGAACGAAAGTAAGCGATATGTCGCAGAATACAGCGCCATCACATCTTGTGCTGGCGTTTTTGCTTGTACGGCAGCATTCTAGATAGCACACCATTGCATGATTGAACCATGGGAAATTAGTGTAAGATAATATAAGGTGATTCATCCATGAAAGGGAGGTTCTCATTCATGAGCCGCCAAGAGCTGCAAGAAAGACTGAAAATGAGGGACGTTGAAATCCGTCACGGCGAGCAATTCAACGCTCTGCTGCGCTATGTATTCCAAGTGACCAATCATGATCTGCAGGCGCTTGGATGGGAGAATCGCGAAATCGCGCAAGCGAAGCTGCCCATACTGAAGCAGGCTGATGTACTAGGATGGTTCGATGGCGACAAGCTGATATCCCAACTCGCCGTGTATCCATTCCAAGTGAATATATTCGGTCAAATCTACGAAATGGGTGGACTAACAGGTGTCGGAACCTACCCAGAATACGCCAATCTTGGCTTAATGAATAAATTAATGCGTCAAGCTCTGACGAACATGCGCAAGCGCAAGCAATCCGTGTCCTACTTATATCCCTACTCCATCCCGTATTACCGTCGCAAAGGCTGGGAAATCATCTCTGATAAAATCTCATTCGATGTGAAGGACACTCAGCTGCCGAAGCTCAAGACGGTTCCTGGCAATGTCGAACGCGTCACCATTGAGCATCCGGATGTACGGCAAGTCTATCATCGCTTCGCCCTGCTGACACATGGCGCTATGCTGCGCAACGATCTGGCGTGGGAAGAATACCTGCGATGGGATCTCGATGACATGACAGTCGCAGTCTATTATGACAGCAACCATGAACCGACAGGATACTTGCTCTATTGGATCGCTGAGGAAGTGTTCTATATGAAAGAAATGGTGTATGTCAATCAAGAGGCACGCAACGGGTTATGGAACTTTATTAGCGCACATTTCTCCATGGTGACCCGTGTGAAGGGACATATTTACACGGATGAGCCGCTTGCATTCCTGCTCGAGGACAGCGATATTAAAGAAATTATTGCGCCATACTATATGGCACGAATCGTGGATATTGGATTGTTCCTGGAGCAATATCCGTTCCAGCCGCAAGAAGCTGAATGCAGCTTCACCTTCGTACTTCATGATCCGATGCTGGAATGGAATCAGGGAGTATTTACATTAACCGTAGATAAGCAGGGCAACGGGCATCTTACCAAAGGCGGGAATCAGCGGGATGCTGAATTCGATATTCAAACCTTGACGACGATGCTTATGGGATACAAGCGTCCATCCTACTTGGCGAAAATCGGTCGATTCCAAGCCAACGAGGCCACCATCGACCTGCTGGAGAAGCTCATTATTCGGCAGATCCCTTATTTCTCTGACTATTTCTAAATATACGAAGAAGAGAGCACGTCCGGATCCCCTACAGGATCGGTGCGCTCTCTTTCACGTGATGGACTTTTTTTAATGAATCAATGCCCTCATTAATTTTTGTATGTTCTATTTGTTTAAGAGCTTAGCATTGTTCTATAAATTTGTTTACAGAGTAGCCATCCCATCAACCTGGCAGATGCGCCTGCAGCATTCTCTTTACTTCGTAAATATCCGTTAAGGCCTGCGCTTCCTGATCCGAATATTTCTCACAAATCATTTTTACGAATACAAATCCGAATTCATGCAGCAATATCGCGAGAAACAGCTTATCGATAAATACTTCACGACTGCATCCTATCTCTCTCCTGAACAATTGAATCAGATCAGCATCAAAATCAAACAAGGAGAACAGGATTGGCGGGTACTCATATTCGGCAGGAGCGATCGTACTGTCTGCAAAGTCGATAATGAATAATTGGCCTTCATCATCCACCATCACATTTTCCGCTGTAATATCTCCATGTACGTATACGGGCTGGGATACCGGGCTTTGTGTCACGATTTCAGCAATTTGCGCCCGAATGGACTCTGAAAAGAAGTTCCATCTCGTATTGCGTACAACCCTCTGCTGTATTGCACTTGCATCGACTTGCTCCGAAGGCAACGTATTCAGCTTGTCCAAATTAGCAAGCAGCTGCTTCACGAACGCTTCCTTCTGGTTTAATGTCCAGCCTGAGAGCATCTTCCCCGCTTCCTGACCTTGAATAAAGTCCATGATGATGTATCGGAACAAATACTTATCTTGAATATAGGACGCTGCGATCACATTCGGTGCGTGGATGCCCTGCTGGATAGCACGTTCCATAGCAGTTATTTCTGCTTGATAATCCGCATCTGTATTCGCTCCGGATTCCTTGGGTGCAAATATCTTAATCACATAGCTGCCGGCACGAAATACCGCATTTGTACCCGGAGTTACATGGAATATATGCTCTGCCCAGCTCAGGTTTTCTTTTCGGTAGATGACTTCGATGAGCTGTCGAAAATCTTCAATCGATTGATACACCGCTCCCCATGAATCCCAGTTGTGTATCTCTTTGGCAAAAGCGTGACTCATTGTCTCTCCCCCACAAACACATGATGCACTACTTATCCCGTCTGCGATACAAATCAAAAGATTTATATCCTTCGGCCAAGATCGCCTTCATTTCTTCAAGCCTTTTGTCCTGTGTTTCCTTCCGCTTAGCACTGTACACGTAACGCGCC
>Ga0102589_1003656_pt1 | contig 15588 bp, 12 predicted proteins | sample AraplaMF_Col_mLB_FD_76858 | JGI IMG/M metagenome (GOLD analysis project Ga0102589, IMG submission 76858) | Arabidopsis root microbial communities from the University of North Carolina, USA - plate scrape MF_Col_mLB | ecosystem: Host-associated > Plants > Roots > Endosphere | place: USA... | reverse complement strand
CTGATTATACTTTACAGCGACATTATTCAGGTAGTGAGATGGCTGAAAACCGCTATCTTTATTTGCTTGAGGAAGTGATTAAGCGTCAAGCTTCGTTAATTGCGAAATGGCAACTTGTGGGCTTTATTCATGGGGTGATGAATACTGACAATATGGCTATAAGCGGAGAAACAATTGATTATGGTCCTTGCGCCTTCATGGATACTTATAATCCAGAAACAGTATTCAGTTCCATTGATATTCAAGGTCGCTATGCTTATGGCAATCAGCCATATATTGGTGGATGGAATCTTGCAAGGTTTGCTGAAACTTTATTACCGCTTTTGCATAGTGATTATGCAAAAGCAATGGAAATGGCTCAAAATGCAATTTTAAATTTTAATGAGTTATATCATTCGAACTGGCTCACTGGAATGAGAGCTAAATTAGGGATATTTAGTGAAGAAGAGCAGGATAAACTCCTTTTTGAAGAGCTCTTTACTATAATGGAGAAGTATCGTGCGGACTATACGAATACCTTCCGTGCATTAACTTTTGATAAGCTCAGGGACATGAATTTGTTTGAGACTACAGAGTTTGCAGAGTGGCATGTAAAGTGGCAGGAAAGACTAGGTAGACAAGAAGAATCGAAAGCTTCCTCACAATTATTAATGCGAAAAAGCAATCCTGCGATAATCCCTAGGAACCACAGGGTAGAAGAAGCATTAGAAGCTGCTGTAGAACATGAAGATTATAGCGTGATGGAACGTCTTCTTAATGTTCTTTCAAATCCTTACGAGTACTCCAAAGAACAAGATGAGTACGCTACACTGCCTGCGCCATCATCCTGTCCTTACCGAACTTTTTGTGGTACATGATATATAGAAGCGTTAGGGATAGTGTTTTCTATAATATAGTTTAAGATTCGCACAAAAAAATGCTACTTCTTTAGTTGGAGGTAGCATTTTTTATGTTTATGGTAAGGTCTAGCTATTTTTTTGAACTCTTCCTAATTTAATTATAGCATTTAGAAAATGGTTAATATAGACTTTTTATTCTCATTTACTACTGCTAAAATCAATAGAACATTAATGGTAAGGAGAGATGTGAAATGAGTTCTTTGGTTCTCGGTTTTCAGGAAATGGAAAAAACGCAGCTTTTGCTCGTTGGCGGAAAAGGGTTACATTTAGGGGAATTATCAAAAATTGAAGGAATACAAGTACCAGAAGGATTTTGTGTTACAACAGTGGGATATCAAAAAGTCATCGAACAAAACGAAACGTATCATGCATTGTTAGATCGACTAACAATGCTAAAAGTAGAGGATCGAGATCAAATTGGTGAAATCAGCGGGAAGATTCGGAAAATCATTATGGAAGTAGAGATTCCTTCCGATGTTGTGAAAGCTGTTGCTCACTATCTCTCCCAGTTTGGCGAGGAACATGCTTATGCAGTACGTTCCAGTGCAACTGCTGAAGATTTACCACATGCCTCTTTTGCTGGTCAGCAAGACACTTATTTAAATATCATTGGAAAAGAAGCCATTTTGCGGCACATCAGCAAATGTTGGGCTTCCCTATTTACAGATCGTGCTGTGATTTACCGTATGCAAAACGGGTTTGATCACAGCCAAGTGTATTTATCCGTTATCATTCAACGGATGGTGTTCCCGCAGGCTTCAGGAATTTTATTTACTGCTGATCCGATTACTTCCAATCGAAAGCTACTATCTATCGATGCTAGCTTTGGACTGGGTGAGACCCTTGTCTCTGGCTTGGTGTCTGCCGATTGCTATAAGGTGCAAGAAGAAAAGATCATCGATAAAATGATTGCAACCAAAAAACTAGCAATCTATGCTCTAAAAGAAGGAGGCACAGAAACACAGCAAATAGAACCCAATCACCAAAAAAGTCAAACACTTACTGACCAACAAATTCTACAATTAGCACGCATAGGAAAACAGGTAGAAGCTTATTTTGCTTGCCCGCAAGATATCGAATGGTGTCTGGTTGACGAGACATTTTATATCGTGCAAAGTCGTCCGATTACTACTTTATACCCTGTCCCTGAAGCAGATGATCAGGAGAATCGTGTTTATGTATCTGTCGGTCATCAACAAATGATGACCGATCCCATGAAACCATTGGGAATGTCTTTATTCCAGTTAATATCTTTTGGACCTAGGTTTAAAGCTGGTGGGAGGTTATTTGTTGATATCACGAATAATCTGGCTTTACCTGTCAGCAGAAAAACGATAATAGATGCATTGGGACAATCCGATCCGCTTATCAAAGACGCACTTATGACCGTAGTCGAACGAGAAAATTTTATAAAATTTTTACCAGATGATGGGGAAATACAAAGTTCCAGTCAAAGTAATAATGGTAAATCTGTGGATTTTCTAACACAAATCGAAAACGATCCGACAATCGTTACTGATTTGATCAAGAGTAGTCAAACATCGATAGAAGAGTTAAAACAAAACATCCAAACGAAATCAGGATCGAATGTATTTAATTTTATTCTAGAAGATATCCAGCAATTAAAGAAGATATTATTTGACCCACAGAGTTTGGGGGTAATTATGGCAGCTATAGATGCTTCATCATGGATCAATAAAAAAATGGAGAAGTGGTTAGGTGAAAAAAACGTAGCAGACACGCTTTCTCAATCTGTACCAAACAATATTACTTCGGAAATGGGTCTGGCGCTATTGGATGTCGCAGATGTGATTCGTCCTTATCCAGAAGTAATTGATTATTTACAACAAGTAAAAGATGATAACTTTTTGGATGAACTGGTTAAGTTTGATGGTGGGCAGGAAATCCAAGACGCTATCAATGCTTATCTCAACAAATACGGAATGCGATGTCCCGGAGAAATCGATATTACTAAAACTCGTTGGAGCGAAAAACCAACTACAATTATCCCCATGATTCTCAGTAACATCAAAAACTTTGAGCCTAATGCTAGCGAGCGAAAATTTGAGCAAGGGCGACAGGCCGCTTTGAAAAAAGAACAAGAGTTATTAGACCGAGTGAATCAATTACCGTGTGGTAAACAAAAAGCCGAAAAGACAAAACGAATGATCAGCCTGATCCGGAATTTCATCAGTTATCGGGAATATCCAAAATACGGCATGATTAATCGCTACTTCGTTTATAAGCAGGCTTTGATGAAAGAAGCCGAACAGCTTGTACAAGCCAAAGTTATTCGTAAAAAAGAAGACATATACTATCTTACTTTTGAGGAACTTCGTGAAGTTGTAGATACAAAAAAATTGAATTACCAGACCATCAGCAAACGAAAGGAAGAGTACAAACTATATGAAAAACTAAATCCCCCTCGTGTTATCACGTCTGATGGCGAAATCATTGTAGGTAAATACAAACGGGAACATCTCCCATCTAATGCTATTGCTGGTCTACCTGTTTCTTCCGGTGTTATCGAAGGAAGAGCACGTGTCATCTTAAATATGGAAAATGCGAATTTAGAAGAGGGAGATATATTGGTTACCGCCTTTACCGATCCTAGCTGGACACCGCTGTTTGTAGCTATCAAAGGCTTGGTTACGGAAGTAGGTGGTTTGATGACCCATGGTTCTGTCATTGCTCGAGAATACGGTCTTCCAGCAGTTGTAGGTGTGGAGAATGCTACGAAGCTGATCAAGGATGGACAAAGGATCAGGGTGAATGGAGCAGAAGGGTATATAGAAATACTATAATTTATTATATTTAAATCATAAAAGAAGAGAATTAGGAGAATCATTGACAGCATGGTACTTTGTGGTCTATGGTAAGAACTTCGTCACTAGGACATATAAGGGGCAGTAACTGAAGATTGGTATTAATGTCTGTTAAGATTATCTTGAAATCGGGAATGCTTTTTTATAAAAACCAAACTAAAGTCTGCTGAAGAAGAAAACATTTTGATTAATCATTTTTCAAAATGTTTTCTTTTTATTTATCATAAAATGTGGATTTGCGAGGTGTTTTTGAACAAACTTTATTTTAAAGCTACAATTCGCTCTGTTTTGAAATTTTCTCCTTCTTTGTCTTTATCGTCATAAATCACGGAACAATTTCAAATACAGTACCTTGGTTAAAATCAGTCACCTTCATAGAACCATAAACCCCTAAATATAGTTTGGTTTGATCCAGATTCGTTCCCAAAGTAACATAATAGGCTGATTGAGACTCAAAATTATAATCAGTTTCAATAACACTAAAATCATTTAGTTTACAATCTGTCCTTACTCTGGTATAAGCTAAAACCCCTCTAACTGGAGATCGAGATTCTTCTTTCTGGGCAAAATCGGTAAACACAACGCTTCCTGTTAAATTTGGGATTCCATTCCCCATATATGGCTGAACTCCTGTAAGTGCAGTTCCTCCAAATTTATCGGGTCTAGGATCCTTATGAAAATAACTAGTTAAAGGCTGAAGACGCCCTACTAAAGTTTTTATTGCTTCATTGTAATAAGCAATTGTGTTCTCATCTAAAGTCGGATTTACGGAACAGTGCCTTATAAACGAAGTAGGAAAAGCACCTTCCCACCCTCGCCAGCCAAAGTTAATAAATCCTTCTTGATCAGTTAAAGAAGCTTGAATAAGCTGAGTAACCGGTATTGGTTTATAATGAACGAATGAAAAAATTGACTCTACCAGGTCCTGTCCGACATTTCCCGCATATTTGATATATTGGTTATTAAACCTTTGAAATGAAATGCCTGTTATATTACGAACCCCTTTGGCAATTACCGTAAGTGTTTCCTGAATAGGTGCGGGAAGTTCATTAAAACGTGTGACTACAGGTGGATTATAATTAAATGTATTCTTATCTACATCAATTTCAATTATTTTACCTGCTATTTCCATATCATCCTGGCTTAAATTAAATGGGTCATAGCCTGCTCCGCCATCTCCAGTTGTTAAAATAAGTTTTCTGGTTTCAGGTGAAAAGTTTAAGCTATTGACACCATTATGATTAAAAAATGGTCTTCTTATGTTAAGTAATGTCCGTCGTTTTTGAGGTTGACCGTTCGATTGTAAAATCCATTCTTCAACTGTATCAATATGATCATATTGAGTTTCTCTATTTATCCACCTTAGATTTAAAGTATTGGAATCACACGGGTTAGGCTTAAAATGTTCAGAAAGAGCCCCTGGACCTTGTGTTCCAGCTACTGAATAATGAAGATAAAACAGACCGTTATAATAAAATTCTGGATGAAACGCTAGCCCTAGCAATCCCCGTTCATCATATCCACTACCTGAAACACCTTGTTCAGAACTACCTAACTTTATAATTCGCGAGCGAATATCTAAAAAAGTCCTTATAACTCCGTTTCCTATGTAAAAGATCTCTCCTACCTGAGTTACAATAAATAATCTTTCAATTGAGTCACCCGGAAGTATAGCTGTTTTCAAAACAGTGGGTAAATTTATCTTACTTACAATCGGTCGTAAACTAACCTTAACTTTTATCAACTAATTTGACACTCCTTCTAATTGTTTTCTTTTATAAGAATATGATTAGAACTGTTTTATTAGTATCAAATTAGGGCCAGAGAATTAGAGGGATTTCCTTTTAATTCTAGATCTTTTTCCTAAAGTCAATCGTTTTTTGTTATCATTTTCACCCTGGAAAAATAACAATGCAACATAGAGAAAACGGATAGGGTGCGATGTGTCCTATGTGATTAAATGATTTCTGCTTTTAATTTTTCTGGAATGATAATGAAATAACCATTTTCATCAATAGTGATCAATTTTCTTCTTTTTAACTGATTAATTGTGCGACTAATTGTTTCTCTTGATGTTCCAATCATATTGGCGAGTTCTCGATTCGTAAACTGGGTCGTTAAAGTATATGTACCATTCATTTCTACACCATTTGACTTACATAAACGAAGCAATAACATAATAATTTGTTCGTAAGTATCGTGAAGAATTTGTTCTTCTAATCTGTTCTGAAGATCCACAATTTTTTCTCCAAGAACTTTAAACATTTTAATACATAATTCAGGATGCTGAATTAAAATTTTCTCGAAATCAGCGATTGGAGTAACGATCAATTGTGCAGCCTCAAGTATTTCAGCATGTGCTGGGAAGGTACCTTTTTGAAAAAAGCCAGCATGAGGAAACATTTCTCCAGATTGAAGTACAGAAACAATTTGTTCTTTTCCAGTTGCGTCTGTTTTTTGAATTTTTACTTTACCTGAGTGGATAAAAAACACGCGATCAAGTATGTCGCCCTGCATAAATACAAACGATTTTTCCTTATACATTCGTAATTGTGAAATATCTACAATAGGCTGAAGTTCTTCCTCTGAAAGTTCTTTAAAGAGAGGCACTTCCTGTAAATGTTTTTTTATCATTTTTGCTTTCATATATACAACTCCTTAATAATTCAAGATATTTTCTTATAATAAATTTATATCAATTTTTTAAATGAAGCAGTGATAAAAATCATATTTGTGAGAAAGTGAAACTTTTATCAGTAACAGAAAAAGTACATAAGAAATAGAACATAAGCAAAAAGTGCTTATGTTCTATTTTTTACGTATAAGCGGTATCTATTTAAGAAATTTTTTATTTATTTAAGATCAAAAAATGTTGTTTTTGAACCTTAATTTGATATCTATAGATTGTACTTAAGCCTTTGCAATTGCACGCGGAAACAAAATATTATTTTCTAAATGAATGTGCTGGAATAGATCGGATTCAAGAGTTGCAAGTCGTTGATAGACAAGACGATAAGTACCGCAAGCTCCTTCTGGAGGAGTAAAGTCATTCGTAATGTTTCGAAGTTCTTTTATAATATCACCAGCATGACTATGCTCACTTTCCAGTTGTTCTACCACTTTGCGTAATTTCGCATAATTTTCATCAGTTGGATTTTGCTCAAATGCTAAAATTAACGGAAAATCTACTGTTTCTTCTTTAATTATATGCTGTTCTAATTCTGTTTTTAGTTCATGGAATAGCTTATGAATTTGAGCTAAATGAGGCTGATTTGATCCATGAACGCGGAATACTTTTGTCACATATGGACTTAACTGTGGCAATTCTTCATTTAAATAGCGATGATGTTTATTCACAATATAGTCAATTAATTCACTATAATTCGCGGTTGTCCAGTCAATTTTTGATTCATTTAATACTTTTGTTTCATGATAAAGAGTATTTAAGTTTGTTATAACTTCTTCTACTGATAAATTTCTCTCATGAATTGCATCGATAAGTGGTCTGTTACCTCCACAACAAAAATCTATTCTATATGATTTGAAAAGGTCGCTTGCTTTTGGGAATTTCGTAACAATATCACCAATCACAGAAGTCTCAGTAAATACATGTTCCATATGAATGCCTCCATTAAATTTTAATTTTATATCTAGATTAAAAATAGCAATAAATTTCAGTTTATGTAGTGATATATATCACTGATAACCTGTGAATTTCACCATACGTTGTTTGTGTGATATAGCCGATGCTTGTATTTATGCTAAAAGTAAGTGGAGCCTAAAAGAGCCAAGTATGGCAAATGAAATCGCTCCATTTTTTCAAGAGTAAATAACGATATTTTCATAGGGAGTTGTAATGTTTCGAATTAATTGACGGAAAATTATAACAATAATACAATGAAATAGAATGGATAGTCAGTTTTAAAGGGCTTTATAGAACTTAAGGGGGGGATTGTTATGAAGCAATCATTTTTTACTCGCAATCGAAAAAAATTAGCAGAAACATTGCCGGATGAATCTGTTACCATTTTATTTGCTGGACAGGCGCCTTATAAGTCAGCCGATGACCATTATAAATTTGTGCCAAACCGAAACTTCTATTATATGACTGGTATTGATGAGCCGAATGTTATTTTGGTGTTAAAAAAAGTAGGCGAAATAGTAGAAGAAATGCTCTTTATTGAGAAGGCAGATCCAGTTCTTGAAAAATGGGTAGGTAAAACAATTTCAAAAGAAGAAGCACAAGCTATTACAGGGATAAAAACGGTTGTGTACTTAGAAAGTTTTGAACAATCAATAGCGAGAACGTTTTTTACAGAACATGTAGAGCACGTGTATTTAGATTTAGAACGTCGTGAGTGGGCGGGGACAGAGACACGGACATTAACATTCGCTAAACATGTAAAGGAACGTTATCCACACCTTACAATCGGTAACGTTTATCCAAATATTACTGAATTGCGCGTATTTAAAACGGATAAAGAAATTGAAAAGATACGAGAAGCAATTATGGTTACAAAAGAAGGTATTTACAATGTGCTCAAACATGCGAAAGAGGGCATGATGGAATATGAATTAGAAGCTCATTTTGATTTTACACTAAAATCATCTGGTATAAAGAATCATGCATTCAATACGATTTTGGCAAGTGGGAAAAATGCAACCGTGCTGCATTATGAAAACAATGATTCTAAAATTAATAAAGGTGATTTAGTGTTGCTTGATCTTGGAGCTCAAAAAGATTACTACAATGCTGATATCAGCTTTACGTTCCCAGTGAGCGGAACATTTTCGAATCGCCAAAAACAGATTTACAATATTGTACTAAAAGCATTGAGGGAAACAATTGAGCTTATGAGACCGGGATTAAAATTTTCTGCACTAAATGAGCATACGAAAAAGGTACTTGCAGAAGAATGTAAGAAAATTGGTTTAATCCAAGAAGACTCAGAACTCTCCAATTATTATTATCATGGAGTGAGCCATTTCCTTGGCTTAGATACTCATGATGTAGGTTCATACAAAGATCGAGTGCTCGAAGCTGGCATGGTCATTACAGTGGAACCTGGTTTGTATATTGAAGAAGAAGCAATTGGAATTCGGATTGAAGATGATATTCTTGTTACCGAAAATGGATATGAAAATCTGTCAAAGGACATAATCCGAACAGTTGAAGAGATTGAAGATTTCATGAGAGCACATAATCCAAATGTGAAGGATAGACAGATCGTTGTAAAATAAGAAGAACGAAGGCGCCTAATGTTTGGCGTCTTTTTCATGTTGTTTTAGCATTTTTAGTAGTGCGTAATATAATGACTTTCTATTGTGAAGGGACTAAAATTAAGCGTATAATATTATAGGTCTAAAATATATAAGAGGAATTGTGAATGATAAAATGTAAGTAACACTGGCATTCAGATAGGGAGTTTTAAAATGAAATTAATTATTGCCGAGAAACCAGATCAAGGTTTGGCGCTTGTTTCTCAATTTAAATACAGGCGGAAAGATGGCTATTTAGAAGTAGAGGCGAATGAACTGTTTCCAAACGGGGCGTACTGTACGTGGGCAATTGGTCATTTAACGCAGTTATGTAACCCGGAACATTATCATGCGGAGTGGAAAAAATGGTCATTAAACACGTTGCCAATGATTCCAGAACGGTTTCAGTTTGAAGTAACGAAGTCAAAGTATAAGCAATTTAATGTTGTGAAACAGCTGCTACATAATCCGCAAGTGACGGAAATTATTCATGCGGGAGATGCTGGGCGCGAAGGGGAATTAATTGTACGGAATATCATTCATCTTTGTAATGTGCAAAAACCGATGAAACGTCTTTGGATTTCTTCTTTAACGAAGCAAGCAATCTATCAAGGCTTTAAAAATTTACTTGATGAAGCGGATACGGTGAATACTTATTATGAAGCATACACACGGTCATGTGCGGACTGGGTAGTTGGAATGAATGCATCCCGTGTTTTTAGCATTTTACTAAAGAAAAAAGGAATGAATGATGTTTTCTCCGCTGGGCGTGTGCAAACACCAACACTTGCATTAATTGTGAAACGCGAGAAAGAAATCGAAAACTTTAAATCGGAGCCATTTTGGGAAGTGTTCGCAACCTTTAATATAGATGAAAAAAAATATGAAGGTAAGTGGGAACAAGATAATGAGTCGCGCCTAAAAGATCCAAATATGGCAAATAAAATTGCGGCATTTTGTCAAAATAAACCGGCTGAAGTGAAAGAAATGAAAACAGAGCGGAAAGAGTTTCAGCCACCATTTTTATTTAACTTGTCATCTTTACAAGCAACGGCGAATAAAGCATTTAAGTTTTCACCGAAAAAAACACTTGATATAACACAAGCTTTATATCAAAAAGGAATTGTCTCGTATCCACGTTCGGATTCTAACTATGTAACAGAAGGCGAAGCTGCAACGTTTCCTGATATTTTACAGAAATTAAGTCAGTTTGAAGAATATAAAGATGTATTGCCAGTACCGATTCCTTCTATTATGAATAATAAGCGTTACGTAAATGAAAAAAAGGTTACAGATCACTATGCAATTATTCCAACTGAACAAGTAACGAATCCAAATAAAGTATCAGGTGATGAAAGAAAAATTTACGATATGATTGTAAGACGTTTAATTGCAGCGCATTATGAAGCGGCGATTTTTGACTACACTACAATTACAACGCTTGTTGATGGCCGTGCTGAATTTGTTTCCAAAGGAAAGCAACAAATTCAAGAAGGATGGCGCAAGGTCATTTTTCAAGATGATAAAGATGAAGAAGCGATTCTTCCGATTGTAAAAGAAGGTGAACAAGGTAAAGTTGTAAAGGTGAAAGTGAAAGAAGGAAAAACACAGCCGCCAAAACGATATACTGAAGGTCAGCTTATTACGTTAATGAAAACAGCAGGGAAATATTTAGAGAACGAAGAGTTGGAAAAGGTATTGAAGAAGACAGAGGGGTTAGGTACTGAAGCAACGCGTGCTGGTATTATTACAATGCTAAAGGACAGAAAGTATATTGACGTAAAGAAAAACCAAGTGTACGCGACTGATAAAGGAAAAGTACTTATAACTGCAATTGGTGATAAAATATTAGCTTCGCCAGAAATGACAGCAAAATGGGAGCAGCGGCTTGCAGAAATAGGAGAAGGAACAGCTTCGCCTGCTGCATTTATGGAACAAACGAAAAAGCTCTCAGCAAAAATTATTGAAGATGCAATTGAAATGTCTGATAAATGGGATTTTACAGGATTACATGTAGAATCGATTGAACGCTCCAATTCAAAATTTACAGTTGGTAAAAAGGTAGGAAAGTGTAAAAAATGTGATGGAGATATCATTGATAAATCAACATTTTACGGATGTTCGAACTACAATACAACGAACTGCGATTTTACAATTTCAAAGAAAATATTAGGGAAAACGATTTCACAAAAAAATATGATGAAGTTACTAAAAGGTGAACAAACGGAGTTAATGAAAGGGTTTAAAAAGAACGATAAAACGTTTGATGCGAAGTTAGAATGGAAAGATAATAAGATTAATTTTGTGTTTGAGAAATGAAAGTTGTCAATAAATAAAAAAGTTCTGTATTAATTTTGGAATGAAGAAGGGCTGATATGGGGTCCAAATCATTTTAAACAGTAATCGCTATATTGAGTGGTGCGGAAGTCATGCATATGATTAAAAAAGAACAGATTGATTTACAAGATCAGTCTGTTCAAAATCAGAAAGAATTCAGCCATCAATTGTTTGAGCTAACAGCATAAAATACAATTCTGCTAGAAATATATACGCTATATTCTCTATTATTTTATCTTTGCACCAGAGCATAAATTGTCGAGCAATCGATGATTTATGCCTTTTTTCTATAATATTCTTATAATTATTTTGACGCATTACTTTTTTTACCATAAAATAATATTCAGATAACCAAATTTAACCGAAAATATGAAAAAAGATATACCTTTCTAGCAATTATATGCTTAGGTATGTCCTTTTTTTATAATTATAAGGGGGGAATTTAATGAGTCAATTCAAAAGAATATTGTTTTGAAACCTCTGTTTTTGATAATGAAACGGTACAAATATCAAAAAACGGTAATGAATTGTTAGGAGAATGGGGTAGTTATAAAGGTTCTAAGTTCTATGTAGGTTTAGAATTCAAAGAAGATGGTACATATACCGCATATGATGATACAGGTAAAACATCGTATGAAGACAACCATATGACAGGAACATGGTTCTACAGTGCAGACAAAAGCAAATTACATTCATCCCTAAAGAGTTTGTTAAAGACGGTAAAAAGCTAGAAGAGAAACAAATGAATGCGGTAGAGACTATAATGTTGAGTTTTTCAGAGCAGGTTCTTTGAAAATGATAGATGGTAAAGGGAATACAATAACAGCAGAAAGACGTAAATAAACACAAAGGTGGCTTTTAAATAAAGTTTAACTGTTTATATAGTAAACGTATTATTTATCAGCATCTCACTCATCTATTTTGCGGTTAAATATTACTTCTTACTATTCACAGGTTTAAGTTTAAAGGTACACCTAAATTTAAGAAGTCAGTTTGGGCGAAGTCTTTTCGAAACCTATTGTTCTTTCTGTATAGCGGTGGACTTATTTCAGAAGAGCATACTTTTACTTTCAAGTACTAAAGTCAATATTACATAAATAAAAGGGGTACAGACGAAATGAACGGTATAGCGAACTTAATTGAAAATCATGTTGAGACTTTGTTTCTTATCTTTGTAAGTATAATTGTACTAGTATTTCAAAGTATTGTCTTTGGAAGAATAGTAAGAGACCGGTTTAAAAGTAAAGATATAGAGAAGTTAAAAGAAGATAAACAGTATATTAAGAAGTTAACTATAGTATACATAGGAATTATGGTAATAGGAGCTATAACAAACTTACCTTTATTCGGATTTATATTGTTAGGTTTTATGTCTAACACTATTATATTAACGTCTTTAAAGATAGAATTGTCTGATACAAAGTCAAATCAGTTGAAGACTGTAAAGAACTCAAATTTCATGCTATGGTTTGTAATAAACGCTATGCACTTAGTATTATTCTTTATTGAGGAAATAAAGCTTATTAAAAGTATTTAGGGGGAGACTTATTGATAACGATATGACTTCTTATGCTTCACTGATGAACTATATAATAATTGCATTATAACTAGCTATTTTTCTAATGGTCGTTCTTTACTTTATTAAGAAAGACTTATTAATAGCTATAATTAAGAAGATGATAAAGAAAGACATTAAGATAGAGGATATAGGTCTTTTAAATGCAGTAAGATACTTATTATTTAAAGGTATTATTATTCAAGTAACAGTTACATTGATTTTAAGCTTTATGTACGGGTTATCTCAAGTAACACCTATGTATGTGAGTTTTGTAACAAACATTGTTCTTTTATTATTTTTCTCATTTGAGTTAAACTATAAAATGGATAAGAATACTTTTTATAAAACAAAAAGAAATGTATTTTTAATACTGTCATTCCTTGTCACAGTGGGGTACTTTTCAGTAGCTTTAGACTTCTTTAGTCAACTATATTGATAAATCTATAAAAATATACACTAGTTAAGTAGTATATTTTTAGATTCTATATTATTTAGCTATTTTTTATTCTAACAATCCACTTAGCTGCGCATATATTTTTGTGGTTTCACTCTTTTTATGATTAACAACGGATTACTTCAAGAAGTGCTCCGTTGCTAATCAATTGAGTCGCAAAACTATGCCGTAATTGATGTGGATGATTAGAAATAAGGAAAGGCACTGGGTTCTTACCCTACTTAAGGAACTTTCCAATGAAGAAAAAAATTCTTTACTAATTCATAAATGTGCTGATTATGCTATTTGTTAGTAAAGAATTTTTTTTATGTAACACCTTCTTTAAATCGAGATAGAAATTAGAAATGTGGTAAATGGATAAGAGTTCTAACTGTAGGGAATAAATACGAAAAAACAATGTTTCATTTACAACTATTCATAAAAAATTCAATTGTATTTTAAAAAACATAGCATGTGTTAATTTTGTGAAAAAGGATGTGCAATATGAACAAAAAGAAAAAGTACACTGTTGTTGGTACTGATATTGATGAAGTGAAGGAGCTAAATAAGAACTCTGGTTTAACTTATAACGAAGTAAAACAATTATTGGTGAAACAAATGAAACAAAAGTGAATATAAACGGAACTGAAAATATATAAATGTGTTCCATTAAAAGTGTACTTGACTGGACTATATCATATATGGCGAGAAGACCTCCAGCTCAAGCGCGAAAGAAGTGGTGGGTGAAAAACCCCCCATTGATGGAAGTTTCACTTTATAATATTTTTTCTGGGAATATAGGAAACGTAGAAAGTATGAAAAAGGGTGCATTATTCAGATAGCCAGACATAATGATATTTTGTGGTATTTTTTGATTCTCCGCTTCAAATTGTCTATGTGTTCGCTTTTTTTACTGGTTATTTATGAGTAAGAGTAGCAATCACAGTTTTTATAATGTCAAACGTTACTTGACTGATTTTTTCTTGAGGCAAAAAGTATCAATATATACATTTGCGGGAAGATTTTAAATGTAAAAAAGCGAATTTTGTCTTTTGTAGTTAATTCACTGAAAATTCTTTTTCTAAATTCATTGAACTGATCGCGATAGCTTTTGACTAGTGATTTTTTAATTTTATTGTCATTCATATTAAAAAAAGATGTAATAGTCAAATTCATCATATTAAGTAAACAGATATTATAAATATCATCGAACTCGTCCTCTCTGAACAATGCTAGCCTCTCGACGTATATATTCAGCATATCCAAATGTTCTTTAATATTCTGAACGTCGGTTGATTTGCTATGAAGTATGCTGTTTGGACGATTAAAATAGTAATATAACCTTTCATCAGTAATCACGTATTTATTGACCCTTTTCAACAAAAAACAAATAATTTGCTCATCTTCCGCACGTCTATACTGAGTGTTGAAACGAAGATTATTAAATAGATTTTTCTTAAACAGTTTGTTAGAAACAACAACTCCTACGCCATTTATTTCATATTTTGGATCAAACACTGTCTTGATTGCACCAACTTTATCATAAACGCTGATTTCAATATCATCTCTTGGAGGTTCGGCGTAATTACTGTCCCAGCACCCTCTACTAAAGCAAGCTGACATATCTGCATTGTACTTTTTAAGTAATGAATATAAACGTTCATACATATCAAGGTGAATATAATCGTCAGGGTCAACAAATGCAATATAATTACCTGTTGCTACATCAAGACCCATATTCCTTGCCGAACTTACACCCTGATTGCTTTGGTGGATAACTTTAATCCTGTCCTCTCTTTTTGCGGATTCCTTGCAAATTTGTAAGGAATTATCTGTTGAGCCATCATCAATAAGAATAATTTCAAGGTTTTTATATAATTGTCCACACACTGTATTTAAACATCTTTCAAGATAATCCTCTACATTGTAAATAGGAATAATAACTGATATTTTTTCTTTGTGTATATGTTCAATCATAGCTATCTCCTTTATTTTAATATATTTAATTTTTATATAATTCCCGTTTAAGTTTATGTTAATTATATGTTCTTAATTAAGAACTAACAAGTGGAATTTCTTCTTTAATATGGAAACCCGCTTTATTTGTTAAAGAGAATTTAAAGAGTCTAGTATGATATTCCATTCTTTTTACACTTCAATTTCGGAAAAGAAAAGTAATAAAATATCTAATTTTATTTGCACAAACAATTTTATTATAATGAATGATATGGTAAAATTTTATGTATTGTGTGCATTATTATATAAGATAAGTATGTT
>Ga0102589_1003654_pt1 | contig 15593 bp, 10 predicted proteins | sample AraplaMF_Col_mLB_FD_76858 | JGI IMG/M metagenome (GOLD analysis project Ga0102589, IMG submission 76858) | Arabidopsis root microbial communities from the University of North Carolina, USA - plate scrape MF_Col_mLB | ecosystem: Host-associated > Plants > Roots > Endosphere | place: USA... | reverse complement strand
ATTTTCCCATAAATATCCTTTTAGCGAACTGATTTCCTACATCATGCATAAAGCCCACCCGTAAGATTTAAACTGAACTCATGAGAAATGATGCCATACATGGAAAACGGGGGACTTATGCGCCGAATATTTCTAATCTACGGAACAGATTTACGTCATATATGCACGAATTGGGCAGCGGGTGTGATGATCTTGGGGCTCATTATATTACCCTCGCTCTACGCTTGGTTCAATATCGAAGCCTCCTGGGATCCTTATGGGAACACCAAGGGAATTAAGGTGGCCGTCTCCAATGATGATCAAGGCGCTACGATCATGGACAAGCCCATCAACATTGGTGAAGAAGTCATCGCCTCCTTACGAGAGAATCATCAGATTGGGTGGGAATTCGTCGATACAAAGAAAGCCATTTCCGGTACGGAGCATGGCGATTACTATGCGAGCATCATCATCCCCAAATCGTTCTCCGCCCGCATTGCCACCGTCCTATCCAAGGAACCGATCAAAGCGGAGATTGACTATTACGTCAATGAAAAGATCAATGCCATCGCACCCAAAATCACATCAAGCGGCGCATCCTCCATCATTCAAGAGGTTAGCTCCAACTTCGTGAAAGAAGCGAATAAAGCGATCTTCAAAAAATTCAATGAAATCGGCGTCAAGCTCCACAAAGAGCTTCCCACGATTGAGAAGGTGCGCGACCTTGTCTTTAAGGTCGAGAAGGGTTTCCCTGAATTGGAGCGCATCTTGAAAGTTGCGCTCAAGGACGTCGAGACCGCGCAGAGCATTGTCAAAGAATCGCAGCACAGTCTGCCGATCCTCGCCGATGTAGCGCAGAAAGGCAAACAGTTCAGCCAGAATGTGAGCGAACTGCTTGATTATAGCCAAAAAGGCATTGAAGCGGCTGCTCCTTTTGTCAAACAAGACCTCAGTTCTCTACTGCAAGCTGCGTTAGCGACAAAAGATTTAACCGGAGTACTGAAAGATACTACGTCAGGCCCTTCAGCCGTCAATCTAGCGCTTCAGCACGCTTCGTCCCGTCTCGATGGGGCCGCTCATCTGGCAAGCGGTGCGCAATCCTGGTTCGAACAGTTGAACCAAATCTCGCGTGGCAAGCTATTCAACAGGACGATCGCTCGGCTCCAGCGCATCCATGATAATTTTGGAAAACAAGCCTCGACCGTTAAAGAAATTCAATCCGCTGTTAGCCGTGGGGAAGCTGTATCCGATACGTTACTCAACCGGTTGAACACCTTGTCTGATGAGGCAGCCACAGATCTACGCGATCTCATCGATCGTTTCGATACCGAGATTACCCCGAACATCGTGAACACCGTGAAACAAGCCAAACAATCGACCGATCAGATTCATACAATACTGGGGCAAGCATCCGCCCGTGTGCCGGATATTGAGAAACTGCTCAATGATGCAAATAAAGGACTCACCTTCGGTAATCAAGGGATTAAGGTCGTCACCGCCGATCTGCCGATGATTAAATCCAAGATTACCCAAATTGCGAATACAATTCGAGACTTCGAGAAGAATGGCAATATTGAAGAAATTATCGATCTGCTGCAGAACAATTTTGAGAAGGAGAGCTCCTTCTTCGCGAAGCCTGTCGTGCTGAAAGAGAACAAGCTTTTCCCCATTCCGAATTACGGCTCGGGGATGTCGCCCTTCTTCACCACATTATCTCTCTGGGTTGGTGCGCTGCTGCTCGTATCGTTGCTCTCCGTCGAGGTACACCATGAAGGCGTCGAATTCCGCGGCTATCAAATCTATTTTGGTCGATACTTAACCTTCATGACCATCGCGATTCTACAATCGTTGATCGACACGCTCGGGGATATTTACCTCCTCGGCGTCTTCGTTCGCGAGAAGCTCTGGTTCGTGCTGTTCGGGGTGTTCCTCAGCATCATTTTCATGCTGATCGTCTATACCCTGGTCTCCATCTTCGGCAATGTCGGCAAGGCGATGTCCATTGTCCTGCTCGTCTTGCAATTAGCTGGGGCAGGCGGTACCTTCCCTATTCAAGTCACGCCGCACTTCTTCCAAGTGATCCACCCGTTCCTCCCGTTCACCTATGCGATCAGCATGATGCGCGAGGCGACTGGCGGCATTCTCTGGGATATCGTCCAGATGGATTTCTGGATGCTGCTGATCTTTGCTGGGATTGCGCTTGTCCTGGGTCTTGCATTGAAAACGCCAATTAATAAGATCAGCGCAGGCATGGTTCAGAAGGCGAAGAAGAGTAAGTTGATCCACTAACGAAAATAACCCCACAAAGTGTTACTTTACCTTCGAAGTGATTCAGATACTTTGCGAGGGCTCCGAAATATAATAGGCTGCCGCATCGCGAAAATAACTCTTCGCCTGCGGCAGCCCTTTTTATCATATCACGTTCTTTTCTCTGGGAGTTTCCATCCGAATTTCTCCGTATTGAATAATCGAACCCACTTCCCGTCTTGCTCGACCGCAATCGCATCCTCGGTACTGACTTGATCGATCGAATAGATTCGAGTGCCGACGATGAAAGCATTTGAAAAAACGCCTTCATCCGTGCTCGCCAGCTCATCCAATGCGTACGTTTCTACAACTCCAATGGGCTCACCAATATGCTCTACTACCTCATCGGTTAGCCGATAGGTCACATCTTGCCACTGAATAAATTCATAGGCCCATGAATTCGAGCTGGATTCCGGCTCTGGCTCTGGTTGTTTGCCGCAACCAACACCCAATAACAGGATGACTATCGTGAGAACGGTTAGTGACAACTCACTCTTTCCCCAACGGATATCTATCCCCCCACACGAATGATTGGGTTCCTTGTTCTACTGCTTATCTGCTTGTTGCTCGAACCGCTGAATAATATCAACGATCACTTCTGTCGCTTTAATCATATTGTCTGCGGACACATATTCGAATTTCCCGTGGAAGTTCTCGCCACCTGCGAAAATGTTCGGTGTCGGCAATCCCATATAGGATAGCTGCGAGCCGTCCGTACCTCCGCGAATTGGAATGACGATCGGCGTGATCCCAAGCGACTCCATCGCTTGATGGGCAATATCTACGATATGTTTCACGGGCTCAATTTTATTCCGCATGTTGTAGTATTGGTCGCGCATCTCAAGAATCACGTTGTCCGCACCATACTTGTCTTGGAATTCGCTCACGATCTCCGCCAGCTTTTCTTTTTTCGCCTCAAATTGCTCGGTATCGAAATCCCGTATAATATAGCTCAATTTGGACTGTTCCACATCGCCTTGGAAAGAGCTCAGATGATAGAAACCTTCGTAGCCTTCCGTATGTTCTGGCGCCTGCTCCTTCGGCAGCTGGGCATGGATATCCATCGCGATTTTGGCAGAATTGATCATTTTACCTTTGGCCGTACCGGGGTGGACATTCGAGCCTTTGACCGTAATTTTCGCCGCTGCTGCATTGAAGCTCTCATATTCCAGCTCGCCTAGCGGGCCGCCGTCCATCGTATACGCATAGGTCGCGCCAAAGGCTGCGACATCAAATTTATCCGGACCTCTGCCGATTTCTTCATCCGGTGTGAAGGCAACCCGAACCTTACCGCGCTTAATTTCTGGATGCTGGATCAGATACGCCATCGCTGTCATAATCTCGGCAATGCCGGCTTTATCATCAGCGCCAAGCAGGGTTGTCCCATCCGTCGTAATCAGCGTGTGTCCGTGGTAGTTGCCCAGTTCCGGGAACTTGGTCGGCGAGAGGATCACATTCAACTCTTTGTTCAAGACAATGTCCCCGCCCTCATAGCGCTCGATAATCTGCGGATTGACACCAGCACCTGTAAAATCAGTTGCCGTATCCACATGAGCTAGGAACCCAATCGTCGTCACATCGTGATCCGAGTTCGAAGGGAGTGTCGCCATGACATAACCGTTCTCGTCGATCGTCACGTCCTCCATACCAATCCGCTTCAATTCATCGACCAGTTGTTTCGCAAGCGTAAGCTGCCCCGGCGTCGAAGGACATGTCGTGCTATCCTCATTAGACTGGGTGTCGACCTTCACGTAAGAAATAAACCGTTCCATCATCTCGGACTTTAAATGTACTAAATTCATTATGTATCGATCTCCTCTCAATTTATACAAACTCCAAACCTTAATATCCTTATCATACCACTTCTTGAGAGCATTAATCTGTACCGCATTAAAGGCTGCCCACTAGCAATTTCGAAGTTTTTTTAAAAATGTGATTTGAATCAAACCTCGCTTCCACTTCCTTTGTTATTGTAGGGTCAGAGCCAATGACATTCTCAACACTGGGAGGGTATTCCGATGAGTGAAATGATAAACAATCGTGAGCAACAGGCGAAGACTGCATCCGAACGCCAACAACTACTAAAGGACATCATCCACGAGCTGCATCAAGGCGCACCTGAAGAAGAGGTTCGCGAACGTTTCAAGCAAGCCGTCGGACATATTAGCGTCGCCGAAATTTCGCAATTGGAAGAAGCCTTGATGAAAGAAGATGGGATCCCTGTATCGGAGGTACAACGCCTCTGCTCTGTGCATGCTTCGATCTTCGACGGGTCCATTGACGAGATTCACCGTTCCGATCGGCCTGAAGAACAACCCGGACATCCTATTCATACCTTCAAGTTAGAAAATAAAGAACTTGAATGGCTTGTTCAATTCAAGATTGAACTGCATCTGGAGCAATTTCAGAAAGATGATTCTAAAGATCATATCTTCAAATTAATTGAGGATCTCAATCTATTGTTAGACGTGGACAAACATTACAGTCGAAAAGAAAATTTATTATTCCCCTATCTCGAAAAATATGGAATTACCGGCCCCTCGAAAGTGATGTGGGGCGTTGACGATAAAATCCGACGTATCATTAAAGATGCACGCGAACAGCTATTTGCCTATAACGGAGACAAACAAGCAGTTATTGCTTCACTCCAACTTGCCATACAAGAAGTCATTCAAATGATTACGAAAGAAGAGAACATTCTGTTCCCGATGGCGCTTGAGACACTAACCGAAGATGAGTGGCTTAAAATCGCTCAGGAAAGTGCAGAAATCGGATTCTGCTTGATCGCCCCGACTGCAGAATGGAAGCCGACTCGCCACCCGCTTGAAGGGGCTCCAACCGAAGGAGATGAGCTTTCTCCTGCTTCCGATGGATTCATTCGACTCGAGACAGGCATCTTATCTGTTAAGCAGCTGGAGCTAATGATGAACCACTTGCCTGTTGATATTACTTTTATCGATCAGGACGATGTCGTTCGTTATTTCTCCCATGGCAAAGAGAGAATATTCGCACGCACCAAAGCCGTCATCGGTCGTACGGTTCAGAACTGCCATCCGCCGCAAAGCGTCCACGTCGTTAATCAACTATTGGAAGAATTCAAAGCCGGAACCAAAGACGTCGAGGATTTCTGGATTCCCTTCCAGGATAAGTTCGTCTTGATCCGATACTTCGCTGTTCGTGATGAGGAAGGAACCTATCAAGGGACGTTGGAATTCACGCAAAACATTGCGCCTATACGCGAACTTGATGGTCAAAAACGGATTCTCTCTTAATACAACCAAGGGACTGCCTCGAAGTCGATGATGTCGACGAAGAGCAGTCCCTTTATGGGCCGAACGCCATCGGCAAAAAAGTGGAACGCTACAAGGATATCCCGCTCGATGCCACGATCGAAATTAACCCGGGCATCTACCTCTATCATGATCCGGGCCGAGAGGCAGAGATTCAGATTCAACCGTAACACGCAAAAAAAGGCTGCCCTACGGCAGCCTTTTTCGCATACTAACACCTATCTAACTAATCGACTTGCCCGTAAACTGACTGTTGTATAGATCCGCATAGAAGCCGCCCTGCGCGATCAGTTCATCATGGTTCCCTTGTTCAATAACGGTACCATGATTCATCACAAGAATAAGATCTGCATCGCGAATCGTCGACAGACGGTGGGCAATTACGAAGCTCGTGCGGCCATTCATCAATTCCTTCATCGCCCGTTGAATATAGACTTCCGTCCGCGTATCCACGCTGCTCGTCGCTTCATCCAGGATCAGAATCGCTGGATCGGCGAGGATAGCCCGCGCAATCGTGAGAAGCTGCTTCTGCCCTTGCGAGATATTCGATGCCTCTTCATTCAGCACCGTATTGTATCCGTCCGGCAGCGTACGAATGAAGAAATCCGCATGCGCTGCTTTTGCCGCACGAATGATCTCATGCTCGGACGCACCTTCTCGCCCGTATGCAATATTGTCGCGAATTGTCCCGTTGAACAACCAAGTATCCTGCAGCACCATCCCGAACATACCGCGCAAATCACCACGTTTCATATCCCGAATATCCACACCGTCGATCGTGATCTTGCCATCATTGATTTCATAGAAGCGCATGAGCAAGTTGATGAGCGTCGTCTTCCCTGCACCCGTCGGACCTACAATCGCAATCGTCTGCCCAGGCAACACATCGATGTTCATATCTTCGATCAGTACCTCATCCGCCTTATAACCGAATTTCACATGCTCGAATTTCACGAAGCCTTTCGGTTCATTGACAAGCGTCGGCTTCGCCACTTCCGGCACCTCTTCTTCTTCATCCAGCACCTCGAATACCCGCTCCGCCGAAGCAATCGTCGACTGGATAATATTCGCGATATTCGCCGTCTGAGCAATCGGTTGTCCGAATTGTCTAGCATATTGAATGAAGGCCTGAATATCGCCAATTTCGATGGATTTCTTCGTCACTAGCACCCCGCCGACCACGCAGACCAGCACATAACCAATGTTCGTGATAAAGCTCATGAGCGGCATGATAATCCCGGAGATGAATTGGGCGCGCCATCCTGAGCGGTACAAGCCCTCGTTTATTTCCTCAAATTTCGCTAGGGACTTCTCTTCGCGTCCGAAAGCTTTGACAATACGATGCCCGGTGTACATTTCTTCGACATGTCCGTTCAGTTCACCCAGCGATTTCTGCTGTCCTGCAAAATAGACCTGTGACCGTTTCGCAATCATGATCGTTACCAAGAAGCTGAGCGGCAGCGTAATGACCGTAATCAGCGTCAGCAGCGGACTAATCGTCAGCATCATCACAATGACCCCAATAATCGTAATGATCGATGTAATGAGCTGCGTCAAACTTTGCTGCAGTGTGGTACTAATGTTATCAATATCATTCGTAACCCGGCTTAGAATCTCACCATGCGTGCGACCGTCGAAATATTTGAGCGGCAGCCGCGCTAACTTATCATTCACTTGTGCCCGCATATCAAATACGATTTTCTGCGACACACCCGCCATAATATATTGCTGCAAATAGGAGAACGCAGCACTCACAATATAAAGGCCTGCCAAGATGAGTAGAATGTCCCCGATATACGTGAAATCAATCGAAGCACCCGGTACGCGGTTTATTTTGCCCATCAGTCCTTCGAACAATTTGGTCGTTGCGTTCCCCATAATTTTGGGGCTGACAATGCTGAAGACTGTACTCAGGATCGCCGTGATCAACACCGCAATCAACTGATATTTACGCGGAGCCATATATCCTATCAATCGTTTTAATGTGCCTTTGAAATTTTTGGCTTTCTGTACGGGCATACCCATGCCCATACCGCCACCCATCGGGCCGCGTCCGCCATGCTTCTGGCCTCGAGTTTCCTTACTCATGCGATCTCCTCCTCTGACAGCTGTGAGGATACAATTTCACGATAGACATCCGACGTATCCAAGAGCTCACGATGCGTACCGATGCCTGCAATGCGTCCTTCTTCAAGCACAATAATCTGGTCGGCATCCATGACTGTACTGACCCGCTGAGCCACGATAAGTACCGTTGACTCCGTCGTCTCCCCACGAAGCGCAGCCCGTAACTTCGCATCGGTCTTGAAGTCTAACGCGGAGAAACTGTCATCGAACAAATAAATCTCTGGTCTGCGAACCAGTGCACGTGCAATTGCAAGCCGTTGTTTCTGACCGCCCGATACGTTCGTCCCTCCCTGTGCAATCAAGGAATCGTAACCATCGGTCATCTCACCTATAAAATCACTCGCTTGGGCAATCGCAGCGGCATGCCGCACCTCTTCATCCGTCGCATCCTCTTTTCCGTAACGAATGTTCTCGGCAATGGTTCCTGTGAAGAGCACGGCTTTCTGCGGCACAAATCCGATCTTTGAACGCAGTTCGCTTTGAGTCAGTTGCTTCACATCTACCCCGTCGATCACCACAGCCCCGCTATCGACATCATAGAACCGCGGCATCAGACTTAGCAGCGTTGATTTCCCTGAACCTGTTCCGCCAATGATCGCCGTTACTTGCCCTGGAGCTGCACGGAAAGACAAATTCGATAGCGCTGGCTGCTCAGCCCCTGGATAACTGAACGTGACATCATTAAATTCGATATATCCACGACGTCCATCGGTGCTTCTACCTTGCGCAGGATCTTCGATCTCCGGCTTCATATCGAGCACTTCATTAATCCGTGCTGCCGATGCCGATGCCCGTGGTATCAAGACGAACATCATCGATACCATCAATAGCGAGAACATAATCTGCATCGCATATTGCAGGAACGCCATCAAATCGCCGACTGCCATATGCCCCGTGTCGATACGTCTGCTTCCGAACCAAATAATCGCAATGGATGAGAAGTTCATGACGATCATCATGACGGGCATGAGGAAGGCCATAATCCGATTGACACGGATCGCCGTATTCGTTAAGTCCGCGTTCGCATCGCGGAAGCGTTCCTTCTCAAAGTTGATCCGGTTGAAGGAACGAATAACCCGAATCCCTGTCAATCCTTCACGCAGTACAAGGTTCAAGCGGTCGAGCTTCTTCTGCATCGCTTTGAACAAGGGAATCCCGCGACTCGCAACTGCGAAGATGGCTAGGGCTAAGATTGGAATAACTACGGCGAGCACCCAAGTTAAATGCGCATCTTTGGAAATGGCCATAATCAGCCCGCCGATACACATCATCGGAGCCATCACCATCATACGCAGAATCATCACAAGCACCGTCTGAACTTGCGTAATATCATTCGTCGTCCGCGTAATAAGCGAAGCCGTACCAATTTTGTCGAACTCCTGCAATGAGAAATTCTCGACATGCTTAAACACTCTGCTGCGCAGCTGACGGCCATACCCCGACGCAACGCGCGCCGATAAATAACTAGCCGTAATCGCACATAAACCTCCGCCCGCAGCAACGAGCAGCATGAACCCGCCTATGCGCATAATGTAATTCGTATCGCCATTGACAATGCCCGTATCCACAATGTCCGCCATCAAGGTTGGCAGGTACAATTCAGATAGAGACTGCAGGAACACGAGCATCAGCACAAACACAATGGGAAGCCAGAACGGCTTCAGAAATCGAAACAACTTGAGCATGCATGGTCATCTCCTAGATCCACAATATTTCGTTATTCTATTTATTAGATGGTCTAATTATATACACGTAAATATTTTCATGTCAACCAACAATCCCACACACTTATTGGGAGTCAAAATGACAAGGAGATTTAAAAAATATGATATAGGTTGTATACTGCTTCTATATTCTATTCCATCCGTTAGAGAATTTCTCGTGAGAGAGGAGCAACTGATATGAGCCGATTCACTATTAAAGAGCCTTGGGTTCGCGAACGAATTCAGGCAGAGCAAGCGAGACCAGCGGATTCCGCGTCTGTTACCGAATTGCTGCGCCAGACAGCCTCTTGGCTGCAAAGTAAAGGATCCAGCCAATGGAGCGGACTGCTCACGGGTGAAGATGTCCATGGCACCTCTGATGCCATTGCCCGGGGCGATGTGTTTGTTTTCAGAGATGTCGAGGTGAACAAGCTGGCAGGTGTCGTCATCCTTCTCACAACGCCAAGCCCTTGGGATCTAGAGCTATGGGATACCGTAGATGATCACAACACAGCAATCTATCTTCACCGACTGGCGATTAATCGCGATTATGCGGGAACAGGACTCGGCGAAGCCATGATGCGGTGGGTAGCGAACGGCATACACTTCGAGGGTAAAGATCGCATTCGCCTGGATTGCATTGCAACCAACGAGACCCTCTACCAATTCTACAGCAGCCTCGGCTATGTGCACCAAGGTACGCATCCGAATGGTTTTCATTGCTTCGAACAGCATTTACCCACCCTCTAATCATCCTATCCAAAAGACCCGGAGTATCCGTTTGTCACACGATCCCGTGACAAGCTCATGCTCACGGGTCTTTTAACTTTGTCATATTAGAGGTTGGTGATACACATTCGTCCGAGCAAACCGAAAAATCGAAAAGGAGCAGGATTACTGAGAGCCGCAACCTGTGGCTCTTTTTTCACATATTAAACCTATCTCAGCATTAACCCATTTCCTTGAGCCGGAATATATATGTTATACAAACCAATGCCTAAGTGCACAAAAAGGAGGACTGTATGATAACGATCAGTCTTTGTATGATTGTGAAAAATGAGGCGTCGACCATCGGCAACTGTCTGGAATCCGTCCTCGGCATTGCCGATGAAATCAATATTGTCGACACCGGCTCAACGGACGGAACAAAGGACATTGTTCGCCAGTACACGGATCGCATCTTCGATTTCGAATGGATTGATGATTTCGCGGCTGCCCGCAACTATGCCTTCCAACAAGCCACCATGAGCCATATTCTATGGCTTGATGCGGATGATGTGCTGCTCGAAGCAGATCGTCAGAAGCTCCTGCAGCTCAAGCAATCGTTAGATGGCGACATCCACTCCGTCACGATGATCTATCACTACGCCTTTGACGATCATGGCAACGTCACTGTCGAACTTCGAAGAAATCGGCTCGTGCAGCGACAATGCAACTTCCAGTGGCATGGTCCCGTTCATGAATATTTGGCTGTTCATGGCAAGACGTTGAATAGTGACGTGATCATCACCCATTGCCGCGTGCATCAGCACTCGGATCGCAATATTCGAATTTTTGAGAATCGGCTGGCACGAGGAGAGCAATTCTCCCCTCGGGATATGTACTACTATGCCAATGAGCTGATGGATCATCAGCGATATGAGCTTGCCGCACAGCAATACCATCAATTTCTAGATACGGGAGCCGGTTGGGTTGAGGACAACATCTCCTCTTGCCTAAAGCTCGCTGACATTTATCATCAACGCAATGAAGAGCAACTTGAACTTCAAATGCTCTGGAAATCATTCGATTATGCCCCGCCGCGCGCAGAAGCTTGCTGTCGTCTAGGCGCATACAAGCTACACCATGACGAGCTCACGCAAGCCATATTCTGGTATACCTTAGCCACCAAATTAACGAAGCCTGAGAGCCTTGGATTTTTCGATGATGCCTATTGGACTTGGATTCCCCACGTTCAGCTATGTGTCTGTTATTATCGCCTCGGTAACTTCGAACTTTCTTATGACCATAATGAGGTGGCAAGGCATTATCGGCCGAATGATGAGAGTATTCGGAATAACAAAGCCATTTTGGAGGATCTCTATGTCCACAATTAGCCCCCCTGCCCCGACTCGCAAGAAATTGCGCATTGTCCAAGTCGCTCCCGATTATTACCCGGTCCCCCCGCTAAAATACGGCGGTATCGAACGCGTCGTTCATACCTTGACCGAAGCGCTAGTCGCAGATGGACATGAAGTCTATCTCTATGCCCCTGCTGGGAGCAAGACGCAAGCCAATCTGATTGCCTACGAACATACCGATGCGAGTCCGCAGTCGATCGCTGCATTCGTCGCCCGGACGCTGCCTTCCTCTGTTGATATTATCCATGACCACACGCATAAATCCGCCGTCGGCATGACACGGCTGCCCGTCCCGACACTCTGTACCTTCCATGCTACCGTCCATAACCCCGTGGATTTCCCTGTCTACGTTAGTCAACACTCCCGTCTCGTCGCGGGCACCGATCAAGGCGAATATGCCTACAACGGTCTTCCTATCGATGACTATCCGCTAGCCGACCCTGCTGTGAAGCAGGATTACTTGCTGTACTTGGGCGTGCTCAGCTGGCACAAAGGGATCTTACAAGCCATTGACATGGCGGAGAGCACCGGGCATCGACTCATGATTGCGGGTCCCATCTTCGATGCAAGCTACTACACGACATATATCGAGCCCCGCCTTAAGCGGAATCCGAATTTACAATATATTGGCGAGGTCGGCGGAGAAGATCGCATTCGTCTGTTGCAACAAGCGAAATGCATGTTATTCCCGACCTGCTGTGAGGAAGCCTTCGGTCTCGTCATGATTGAAGCCATGGCTTGCGGGACACCCGTCCTGGCTCTAGCGAACGGGGCGGTACCCGAAGTACTCACAGGCATGCCTGAACTGATCTGCCGATCCATCACTGAGATGCAAGATCGCCTGCGTAAGAGCTGCTTCCCTTCCCCAGAATCACTGCGTGATTACGTGGAACAACATTATTCCAGCACCTCAATGGCCGAGCGTTATCTGGAGCTCTATCAACACGCCATTCATCAATATATGAATGAGCCCGGCGACCTGCAAGTGCTTCATTCTGTATTTGCTACTACGGATGATAAGATAGCTGCCTGCGGGCGTCTTGCGCACACCTATTATGAGTTCAGTAACCTGGATATGGAACGGAATTATGTCTACCAAGCCTTTGAGCTTGATGCGCCTCGCGCGGAGTTCTGCTGCCGGCTCGGATATCAGTATTTGAAGAGAAACGATCTGAATCAAGCAAGGTTCTGGTATGAACTCGCTCTGAACATCGATCAAATCTCCATCTCTGACAACAATGATGATCCAGAATATGAAGCATGCCGTACCTGGCTGCCGCATCTCCAACTCTGTGTCATCAACTACCGGCTCGGCAATCTTGCCCAATCCTACGCGCATAACGAGGCTGCACGGGCCTTTAGTCCGCTAGATCAATACATCCTGAGCAACAAAGAGCTCCTCGAGAATGAACTCAGAAGCATGACCGCAAATACTTCTGCCCCACCCGTTGCTGAAGCAGATAAGCCTAGCCTATCTCCGGAGGAGCCATCCATCCTTGAATCGCTCGGCCCTGAAGTCGAAGTCGATCTAATGAATGATCGGGGAGAACTCTTTACATTGGCGTTGAAACTGCCTGGGTTTATTGAAGAAACGCTGTGTGCACAAGGGAGCTGGGAGCCCTTTCTTATTCGCAAAATATGTGAATATATGCAGCCTGACGGTGTGTTTATCGATATTGGTGCGAACATTGGCTATCATACGTTCTATCTTGCGAGCGAGTTCCCTGAGGCGACATGCCTATGCTTCGAGCCACACCCAACGTTGTATCAGCAGCTGCAGGAGAATATTCAATTGAATGCTTTTAACCATGTTCAAGCTTTTGAGCTGGCTGTCGGGAATACGAAGGGAAAGATCGATTTCTATATGCAGGATGATTCCTGCTACAATCGAGGCATGTCAGGGATTCAATATCATTCCGAGATGGGGGACGCCGTGGAACGTGTTCAAGTGAACATCACGACACTCGATCAACACTTAGATCAGGCAGCGAAGAAACGTGTGCAGGTTATGAAAATCGATACGCAAGGTCATGAGTTCGAGGTCATTTGTGGAGCACTCGATACGATCAGGCAATCGAAGCCAGTCATTTTCCTGGAATACCACAGCTATGCCCGCTATAATCTGCATGCCATCATGACGTTGTTACCTCATTACCAATGGTTCAAAATTCAGCCTTGGACAGGGGAAATGGTGACGCTCGATGAACCCGATCCGGCGGGGTATCAGAATGATTATATCGCGATTCCGGAGCATCGCTGCAATCTAACAACATAACGTCCGAGTAAGGCTGGTCATCCTCATTTATTTTTAACTTTGCATCCTCCTTCCGTCTTGTTATGATGGAAATAACTAACATGGACTTTCGGAGGATCACTTCATGCGACTTATTCAGAACGTTACGACGACCTGGAACGAGTGGAATCGTAACATCCGCCTATTCTTTATCGCCAATATCTTATTTCAGATCGGCACGGGCATGTTCAGTGTTCTATACAATTTATATATTCAAGCGCTGGGTTATCAAGATGATATGAACGGGACGATTGTCAGTGTTCAATCCTTAGCTACAGCGCTTATCTTTATTCCGATCGGTCTCATAAGCGATCGTACAAGCCGTAAGTCGCTATTGATCATCGGCGCTCTATTCACGGGGATCAGCTTCATGGGCCGCGCCTTCGCAAGTGGCGAGTCGGCACTTATGATTTATGCCGTATCTGCCGGGTTATTCATGGCCTTCTTCCAGATTATCGCGATCCCTTTCCTCGCTGAGAATGCGGGCAAAGAACAGCGGCTCAAGCTGTTCAGCTACTACTCTTCGATGGTTCTCGCAGCACAAGTGGTTGGCAGCATCGGCGGAGGACTCTGGGCTGACGTACTCCAATCTGCGGGAGTCAGTAAGATCTCCAGTTTACAGATTGCACTCTTGACTGGTGGCGTTGCGAGCTGCCTTGCCTTTATCCCGCTTCTGTTGGTCAAGGATTCCGTGAAGCAGCAGGCTGCCATGAAGCCAGATCCGTCTGCCTCGGTTGCAGTCCCACCCGCTCCGCGTGGAGATTGGAAAGCGATCAGCAAATTTACCGCCGCCCAACTACTCGTCGGATTTGGCTCTGGGCTCGTCGTGCCTTATTTGAATCTCTATTTCACCAATCGATTCGCCGTATCCCTGACCGCCGTCGGTATCCTCATCTCCCTCGGACAAGTGATGACAATCATATCGATGCTGATTGGACCGTACCTGGCACAGCGTGTGGGACAAGTGCGCGCGGTCGTCTGCTTCCAGATGCTGTCTCTGCCGTTCTTGCTGCTCACAGGCTTCACGAATATCTTCCTCATTGCTTGTATCAGCTTCTTATTCCGGCAAGCACTGATGAACGCCGCGAATCCGATTCAATCATCAATTATGGTGGATCGCATCTCAGATGCACGGCGCGGCATCGCGAACTCCATGACGCAGACCGCCTTCATGCTCGGCTGGGCTACGATGGGCCCTGTGCAATCGCACCTGCTCAGCACCTATGGCAAGTATTGGGGGTACGTCGTGACCTTCTGCATGACGGGTGTGCTCTATATCTGTGCTTCAGCCTTGTATTACTTCATGTTCAGAGAGCGCAAGCCTGAATTAGCCAAGTCCCGCAATGTTCCACGCCTGCCCACTGCATCGAAATAATGCCGCAATACCACGTTCCTTAACCCTTTTTCACACAAGACAAGTCGCTTGTTGAACATACGAAAGACCGCCTTCCAGGAAGGCGGTCTTTGACAATGATTTACATGATCACACTGTCGAACGACGCAAGAACAAATACGACAAGGCGGCGAAAATAATCGAGAATGGTATGGTGCGAATCGCTAGGTCCATCGCTGTTTTGTCCGCGAACCACTGGAACACGGCCATCCAGTCCCCGAAATACGTCATATAGAATGAGAATAAACTGCTAAGCAAGAACAATACGATGAATAACGTGAACGTTCCTGCTTTTCCGAATCGACGATGGTAGCATGCAATAATGAACCCCCAAAAGCTCAACATGAGCATCGTCAAGAAGTACACGAGGAACTCTTGGAT
>Ga0102589_1003651_pt1 | contig 15606 bp, 12 predicted proteins | sample AraplaMF_Col_mLB_FD_76858 | JGI IMG/M metagenome (GOLD analysis project Ga0102589, IMG submission 76858) | Arabidopsis root microbial communities from the University of North Carolina, USA - plate scrape MF_Col_mLB | ecosystem: Host-associated > Plants > Roots > Endosphere | place: USA... | reverse complement strand
TGAAAATGGTGATTTTATCATGCATTCAATGAATTTGTCAGAAGCCTTTAAATTCTTAAATCCTACTGTAAAAACCATTATTGTGCTGAGGTATTACCACGATCTTTCCATTAAGGAGATTGCTACGATTATGGATTGCCCGGAAGGAACCGTGAAATCACACTTAAATAGAGCGAAAAAAGAGTTAAGACCCATTTTAAAGGAGGGCTATCTGTATGAATAAAGACAAGTTCAATCGATCTATCGACAACATAAATGTACCTGTTGAAAAGCTAAAGGCAAGGGAGAAAACGGCAATCTTTCAAGCCAAGAAAAAAAGAAAAGTAGGAAAAACAACAAAACAGTCAATCTTGGTTGCATGTGGGCTATGTATAAGTTTGCTTGGTTCTGGATTTGTTTCACCAGGCATGGCAGAAGCATTATCAAATATCCCCCTGATTGGTCCAATTTATAAGGACTTTAGAGACATTGCTTCAGATAAAATCGAACACGATCAACTTACGACAGTAATTGAGCAACAAGATAGTAAAAATGGCTTAACAATGACTGTAAAAGAAGCAGCTTATGATGGCAGCCGGTTAATCGTAACAGTAGTTTACACAGGAGAAAAAGAACTTTCGATGGAAGAAGAAATTGCCGGCTTTAATTATATAACAATTAATGGTCAACCAATTAAACCAGCGATTGGTTCTATAGGGCAAGATGACATAAACTCGAAAACAATAATTGAACATCATCAATTTACCTTTTCTAATTATAATGAATATGGCGATGAAATTGAGATTGCCGTCCATGGAGAAGATTTATTTGGCTATGAGGGCAAGTTGAAGGTGTCTTTCCCACTTAAAAAAATTAAAGGTGATGTATTTGAATTTTATCCAGAAGTTACAACTAAAACGGTTGATGAAGTTTATACGTTAACAGCCGACAAAGTAACATTTTCACCTCTATCAACAAGAATAGACCTAAAAATTGATTACCCCGCTGAAATGGATAAAAACGATAGTTGGCCTTGGTTTGATTTTTCTGTAGTCGATGATAATGGTCATGTATATGATAAGCTGAAACTACAAGCAGGAATGGCTGGGAACTATGGTCATCATATGGTACTGACTTTGCCTCCAATGGATACGATACCAAAATCATTTACACTCAAGCCAAGTCATACAAACAATGAGGGCTTTAGTGAAGAGATAAAGGAATTGGAATTGGTCGTTCCTTTAAATAAAAGTAATTAATGAACTCGTTTCGTTTACTCGTATTGCGGAAGTATCTAAATTGAACATCGAATTTTATTAAATGCTATGTGAAAAAGCCGAATTCCATCGCCATTGGAATTCGGCTTTTTATATTAAATTTTCTTAGCGTTGTAAATCCGCATTTTACTGATGCTACTTCTATTTTTTTATCAATTTATTAGATAATTTTTTAGAAAAGCAAAATAACCTCTTAAGGGCAAGACCCAAAGAGGTTAAATAAATTTGTTATCTGTTTTTATTGAGTGTCTTCATCACCTTTGTACTCCAAAATATCACCTGGTTGACAATCCAAAGTCTTACATATCGCTTCCAATGTTGAAAAAAACCTTGATTGGCCATCGAAGTGACTCCCAGTTAGATTTTTATCTAGGAACCGCTTCATAATTAGCCTATCAAGGTTTTTTCTTCACTATTTAGCTATCTTTATTATTTAAAAGCTTGAGCAGCTGCCACAGCTTTTTTCCAGCCTGCATAGATTTCTTCACGATGTGAGTCGTCCATATTAGGTGTGAATTGACGATCTAAATTCCAATACTCACTAATTTCATCTGTCGAGTTCCAGAAGCCAACTGCTAAACCTGCTAAGTACGCAGCACCTAAAGCTGTTGTTTCATTAACGACTGGACGATCAACAGGGACATTTAATAAATCTGATTGGAATTGCATTAAGAAATTATTTGCAACTGCCCCACCATCTACACGTAATTTCGCCAACGGAATATTGGCATCAGTTTCCATCGCACCAAGTACGTCTTTTGTTTGATACGCCAACGCCTCTAATGTTGCACGTACAAAATGTTCTTTAGAAGTACCACGAGTTAAACCGAAGACTGCACCTCGTACATCTGAATCCCAATAAGGTGTTCCTAGGCCAACGAATGCAGGGACTACATAAACACCTTCAGTTGACTCTACACGCGCAGCATATTGCTCAGATTCTGAAGCAGAACGGAACATACGTAAGCCATCACGTAGCCATTGAATCGCAGAACCCGCTACGAAAATACTTCCTTCTAAAGCGTAAGTTACTTTGCCATTTAAGCCCCATGCAAGCGTAGTTAATAAGCCATTTTCGGATTTCACTGCTTTTTCACCAGTATTCATCAACATAAAGCAGCCCGTACCGTAAGTGTTTTTCACCATACCTTCTTCAAAACAAGCCTGACCGAATAATGCAGCTTGTTGATCACCTGCAGCCCCTGCAATTGGAACGGCAGAGCCGAAGAACAGAGCTTCCTCCGTATAGCCATACACTTCTGAAGAAGGACGAACCTCAGGTAGCATAGAAGCAGGAATGCCTAAAATATCTAAAAGTTCTTCATCCCACTTTAAATCATAAATGTTGTACATTAATGTACGAGAAGCATTTGAATAATCTGTAACATGGACTTTTCCACCCGTTAATTTCCATATTAACCAAGTATCAATTGTACCGAATAATAAATCGCCTGCTTCAGCTTTTTCACGAGCACCTTCAACATTGTCTAAAATCCATTTTACTTTTGTACCTGAGAAGTAGGCATCGATTAATAAACCTGTTTTATCACGGAATAAGTCATTGTAACCGTTTTCTTTCAGTTCCTCACAAATAGCGTTTGTTTGGCGTGATTGCCAGACTATCGCATTATAAATTGGTTTCCCAGAATGTTTATCCCAAACAACAGTTGTTTCACGTTGGTTCGTAATACCGATCCCAGCAATTTGGTTAGATTCAATATTTTTTGCAGAAAGCACTGTAGCGATACAAGAAAGAATAGATGACCAAATTTCTTCTGCATGATGTTCAACCCATCCGGATTGTGGGAAATATTGCGGGAATTCTTGTTGTGCAACGTGGAGAATGCTCCCTTTTTCATCAAACAAAATAGCGCGTGAGCTTGTTGTACCTTGGTCCAAAGCTAAAATATATTTTTTTTCTGACATCGGAAATACCTCCAATTTTTTTAATTAACTACTCTTCACTTTTAATATTATTCACTGTCATTTGAGCACTGATAAAAATAATAACTACGATAATAGCTACTACCCAAAATGCGATACTATTTTCTCCCTCAAAAATTTGCTGGAAAAATAGGGCACCGAATGTACCACCTATAATTGGACCTGCAACTGGAATCCATGCGTATGACCACCCTGAGTCACGTTTACCTGGAATTGGTAAGAAAAAGTGCGCAATACGTGGACCTAAGTCACGTGCAGGGTTTATTGCATAACCAGTAGGACCTCCTAATGCCATCCCGATGACCACAATTAACATACCAACTAAAAATGGATTTAAGCCATCCGTAATTGTATTAGTTCCTAATGCTAGAATACCTAAAACAAGTATAAATGTACCAATCATTTCTGAAATTAAGTTTGATAATGGATGTTTAATAGCTGGCATTGTAGAAAATACAGCTAGTTTCGCTTCCGGATCTTTCGTACCCTTCCAATGTGGTAAATACATAAAATAAACGAGTACCCCACCTAAAAATGCACCAATCAATTGTGCGACAATGTACATAGGTACGTCTTCCCATGGGAAATTACCGATTGTAGCAAGCGCGATTGTTAAAGCAGGATTTAAATGAGCTCCACTAATACCACCAACAGCATATGCAGCCATAGCTACTCCTAGACCCCAAGCGAATGTAATCACTACCCATCCACCGCCAAAACCTTTCGATTTGTGCAGTGATACACCTGCAACAACGCCACCACCGAATAAAATAAGAATCATCGTGCCGACAAGTTCAGCTGTAAATGTTGACATACAAAAAGTCCCCCTTTGTAATAGTACACCTAGTAAAAAAACAAACCCACACTTAAACAAACTGCACGTTTCAATGCAGATGAATAAATGTGGGTTCCTTTTCCTAACCACGCGCTTTTAACTTATGTACATTGTAGAGAAAATAATATACATAGTCAACAATATTATTGGAAATTTTCCCACAAGTTCCTATTTGATGTTGTAATTGCTACTGCTCCAGCTGATAACGCTTCCTCTATACTTTCAGCCGTGCGGACTAGTCCACCTGTAATAACAGGGATTTTTGTACGCTGGTGTACTTCTGAAATCATAGAAGGAATAATACCTGGTAATAATTCAATATAATCTGGCTTCGCTGATTCAATCATTGAAAAGCTTTTTTCAAGCGCGATGGTATCAATTAAAAAGACACGTTGAATAGCAATAATCCCACGAGCTTTTGCTTTTATTAACATATTAGAACGCGTGGAAATTATTCCTGCTGGACGGATATCATTGCATAAAAAATCAGCTGCAAAATTATCCGTTTTTAAGCCATGAATTAAATCTGCATGAATGATTAATTTTTTACCGTTCCGATCCGCCTCTCGTTTTATTGACATGAGCAAACTAATATGCACTTCTAATAGAACAATGTATTCGAATCGACTATTTAATATTTCATCAAATTGCTTTACTGTTCGCGCAGCGGGAATAATTTGTTGATTATTGAAATTCATTTGATTTCCCCTTTATATCAATCAATAATGCCTTGGCATAATTCTTCTGGAATCGACTTTTTGCTTCACAAAGACGATTTTATGACATCCGCCAGACTTAAAGAAGTTAAAAAGTCAGGTCGCCATTAAGACGACCTTCCTTTTTATTATAATGCAGTTGTAGCTCTTGTTATTTCTAAATTTAAATCTTTTTCAAATTGTGCACGTTGTTCAGGAGACCAATTTAATTGTTTGGCCATTTCATCTAATACCGCATCTTTATATTGTATAACAAGTGCGATATTAAAGAACATATAGGCTGTGCGACGAATCATAAAATCGTTTGGATGAACAACCATTTCATGACGGATACCATACAGTAGTTGAGCATATAGCCCTTGAGGTAAAACAGGATGCTGTTCTTTAGCATACTCAAAAACAGTGTCCACATTAGAACCGTAATGATGCGCTAAATGTTTTGCTTCCTCTTCCGATAATCCGATATCGACACCCATTTTTGTTCGTTTTGATACGAAGGCATCTAAGTTTTCGGAGCCCCCAACATCTCCACCCGATATACGAATATTCTTTGTATGACATGGTTTTGATGAAATACTAAAGCGTTGCTCTAAATCTTGTGCAATCTTATTTAAAACTGTTTCAGCCATTTTACGATAACCTGTTAATTTACCGCCAGCGATTGTCACAAGACCCGAAGGAGATTCCCATACTTCGTCCTTACGAGAAATTTCAGATGGATTTTTACCATCTTCATGAATTAATGGGCGAACACCTGCCCAGCTTGATTCGATATCTTCATCTGTGACTTTTACTTTTGGGAACATATAATGAATAGCCTTCATAATATAATCACGATCTTCTTGATGAATATTCATTTCACGCGCATCGCCTTCGTAAAATGTATCTGTCGTTCCAACATACGTTTTCCCATTTCGAGGAATCGCAAACACCATACGACCATCAGGTGTATCAAAATAAACAGCTTGACGTAATGGGAATTTAGATTCATCAAAAACGATGTGCACACCTTTTGATAAAATTAAATGCTTACCATTTTGTTTCCCTTCGATAGTACGAACTTCATCTACCCATGGACCAGCAGCGTTTACAACTTTTTTTGCACGAATATTAAATGGGTTCTGTGCAATCAAATCTTGTGCTACGATACCATTAATTTTCTTTTCGTCATTGTATAAAAAGTTTTCTGCCTTTGTATAATTAATGAGTGTAGCACCTTTTTCGATGGCAGCTTTGGCAACTTCGACTGTCAGACGTGCATCATCAGTACGATATTCTACATAAACACCACCGCCGCGTAATTCCTCAGCTTTGACCAAAGGTTCTTTTTCCATTGTTTTTGCAGCATTTAACATATATCGACGCTCAGAGCGTTTTACCCCTGCTAAAAAATCATAGACGCGTAATCCAACATTCGTCGAGAATTTACCAAATGTGCCTCCTTTATGGAACGGCAATAGCATCCAAACTGGCGTTGTTACATGTGGTCCATTTTCATAAACGATTGCACGCTCTTTCCCTAATTCTGCAACCTCTTTTATTTCAAATTGTTTTAAATAACGAAGTCCACCATGCACTAATTTTGTCGAACGACTAGAAGTCCCAGCGGCGAAGTCTTGCATCTCAACTAACGCTACAGATAGTCCACGAGCTATTGCATCAAGTGCGATACCACAACCTGTAATACCACCACCAATCACCAATAAATCGTATTCTTTACTTTGTAATTCTTCAATCGTTTGTTGACGTTGTAATGCTGAAGCCGTACTCATAATAAAATTCCTCCTTAATTTAAGAACGAAAAAAAAGAGACCATTAAAAGCACATGTACACAATGTACATATGTTTTTAATGGTCTCTCAATCGCTCAAACCTTATATTAACTTAACTTCATTGTAAAGTGTTTAGAAAGAAAAGGCAAGTTCGATAGGCTAAATAATATAAATACAAAATACCCTTTTCAATCATTTATAGGTTTAAAACGTTCATATGTACTTTTCAATTGTCATGGCTTCTAGTGTTATTTATTCCCCAATACAACAAATTTATTTATCTACATTTTTGAGTGGTGGATAAAGAAATCTTAATTGTCATCGTCGCATTGAAAGGAGTCGCCCAGTCGTACGAAGTTCAACTTAATATATGTCATAATTTTAATAATTGTTATTCCCACCTTTTGTGCTGAGATGTAAAAACAGCAGGTTTTTGGACACCCGCTGAAAGAAGTTAAAATATGTATTGTATCATTTCATGTATGTTGCAATAAGGATTATCACGGCTTTCTGTCTTGCGAAATGCCATCATATCTGTGCAATTTTTAATAGCAACCTCATGTCGAAGTGCGATAGGTGCAATGACAGATTCATCTGCTTTATGACGAATATAACGTGTTATACCAAGATGCTGCTCCATCTTGCCATTTAATACTCCACGAGGATACTTTTCAGACATATCGACCTCTTCAAAATGCAACAGTAGCCATAATTCGAACGCTTCATTTGAATAGGCAATATGAATATTATTCTCCTCACAAAAGTCATTCACTTCCTCTAATTGCTTTTCGGTTAAATCATCCTTATCAAAAACAATCCAAACCTCATCAAAATATTGATAGCTTGAATCTCGATAGGCATGCTGCGCAAGCTTAATAGCCGAACGTTTGACGTTTTTAATTTTGACACTTACCAGTTTGGAGCGCTTTAAAATACGCAGTTGCTCAAAATAAATGCGTTCGGTTTCACCCTCACAATAAATTAATATGGTTTTACGCAGTGTTCGATTCCCTTGTTGACGTACTCTCACTGCTCAGACACCTCCCACTTCCTATCAATTATGCCTCGGCTGTCGCACAGATAAATTGCCACCGGACTTGGCGTTCTTCGACTGAGTTCCTCTATTTTAGCGGGGTATTTGGATACCCGTTGAAAGAAGTTAAATATTGATCTGATAAATATTCATTAATAACCGGTGTCGCCCCAAATTCTCCTTTTAAGTAACGCTTGGCATAGGAAATATCTCCACGTTTCTTTTGCAAATCTGCAAAATCAAATAAAGAGTATAACTCGGATTCATTTTTAAAGCTTTTATTCACAAACCATATTTGATCGGAACGCAGTGGCTGGTCTAATAAATCAATTTCATGACTTGTGATAACAAATTGATTCGTAACATTACGCTTGCTATTCATAATAGCCATTAAAAATTCGCAGATGGACACATGAAATGCTGTATCAAATTCATCTATAAAAATAGTCTTCCCCTTATTGTATGCATCTACCATGACACATGCTAAATGCAGCATTCGGACTGTTCCCTTTGAATCCATTGTCCAATTGATCGTCTCTGTCCCAATCGGCGCACCTGCTTCATCGAACGATAAATAATGCAAATCGATATCCACTTCTTGAATAACCTCTGGCGTGTCAAAATCATAGCCAATCGTATTTTTCTCTCTACGCTCAACGCGTCTTGCCGTCACATCTTGAATAGAAAAGTCTGCAATCTTTAGTAACTTCATCACCTCTTTTTTAAAGGGCTCCTCTTCAAGTTTACGAATAAGTGGATGGCTTGATAACCGATTTGCTTCATCTAAAAACAGTATTTTATGTAAAAACCAATCAAATATTTTCGAAGCATCTGGGTCATTAAAGACATTTAATACTGATAAGAATGCTGTATTATTACGCGTATATTTTGTCAGTTCTAGCGCTGTGTTTTCGGCAGTTTCATACAAATATTCTGTCCCATCCCATCGTCTATTAAAGAGCTGCTCTTTCAAGGATTTTGTCGTTTTAGTTAGCCCTTCATAAAGTACCTGTGAGGCATTATATTGAACCTCATAATCGTACAGTACCCCATCTAGGAATAATGAAATCATAAATTCTGTCGGTTTCCCTTGCTGACCTCCTAACTTAAACGGCTGGTAGGGCAAACGTAGTTGTTTAACATTATTCAGATTTTCAAAGTTAAACAATAAAGAACGTAAAATTTTTATAGCCGTGAATAAATTCGATTTTCCACTTCCATTTGGTCCGAAAATAAAGGCGCTTTTTACAAGTCGTAACAAGTCAAATTTCATCGTATGCGTGTCCTTCAATTTACGAATACGGCTTCCCGCAACCATTGAAAATAGTGTTTCATCTTTATAACTCAGGCAATTTTTCACTCTAAAATCTACTAGCATATTTGCAAGCCTCCGTTCAATTCCACAACATTCCTTTTAATAGACAATTATACTATAGCCATAAAAAAACAACTATTACTCAGCGTAATGGCTCATCACCAAAAATTGTGGATGACTTTTGTTAAAACTTATACTCTGTGTATAAGTTGATCTTCGTCACGGCTGGGCGACTCTTTGGGAATCAGCGATAGAGGAACGAGGGCTAAAAGGATCACGTCCTGTGATAACGCCTCCGCGACTAACTTCCTGTCGCTTGCGCTACGTTACACTACGCTTTCGCACAGCCGGAACGGAAATCAACCACACGTTTTGTTGATGCCCCTGCGTAATTCAAATAATAAAATGCACACTTTGTGATGAATCATAAGTTTTCATCAGTAACTAAAAATATAAAAAGACGATTTCCCCTTTATGAAAGAGTAAATCGTCTTTATCATGGTGGTGATCTTTAACTACTAAGCTTTAATGTTCAACTTTTTAAATTTCTACTATCTTTTCATCTTGTAACGCTTGCAATGTACGCTCTATACCTTCCGCAAAAGAAACTTTTGGCCTCCATCCTATTGCCTTCGCTAACTTTTCATTATTTAAAAACGAATGCTCAATATCTCCCTCTCTTGCAAGAGCATATTGAATTTCTAAAGGGTGATTTAAATGCTGCAATAATAAAATGACTTGATGAATCGACCATGCCTCATTCGTTGATACATTATAAATGCCCTGTAATCTAGCCTGTACACCGGCATAAATAGCATCCGCAATATCATCTACATATATGAAATCTCGTGTTTGCTCTCCATCTCCATAAATAGTAAAAGGCTTTCCTTCTATACTGCTTCTTAGCATGCTAGGAATAACCGCCGCTTCACCATGCATACATTGCCTTGGACCAAATACATTAGCAAATCTATAAATTAATGTTGGTAAACGATAATCTTTTTGCCATTTCTCACAGTATGTCTCACCAATACTTTTGTTTAATCCATACATCGAAATCGGCTCACTAACATCTGTTTCTTCTATTGGAGGATAGTGACTATCTCCATAAACAGCTGCTGACGAGGCAAAAACGAAATGCTTTACCTTATATTTTGACGATAAGAAGAGCATCTGACTAAGCCCTACAATATTCGATAAAACATCCTTTACTGGCTCTTGTATTGATTTTTGGACACTCGTTTGCGCGGCACAATGGATGACCACATCGAATGATGTTTCTTTAAAGAGATGCTCACAAACTTCATCTTCCACATTCAAAAGATATGATTTATGCTCAAAGTCGACATTACGTAAATGGCCTGTACTTAAATTATCAATGATAAAAACATTTGCACCTTCTTTAAAAAAACGCCTTGCTACTGCACTACCAATAAAACCATATCCACCTGTCACTAATACATTCATCCCATCGCCCCCAAAAACAATATGATGTTTTATATGCAGTAATTACTAAAATTATGCAAGCAACTTATTTATTGTGTTATTTTTTGGAAGGTAATCTCATGTTGATATAAAAAAATGTGCCCGATATGTATCGAACACATTTTACAAAAATCAATATGCCTCGGCATAATTACGTCCGGAATCGGCTTTGTGCTAGCACAAAGAACGCCATTCCGATTCTGTGGCATCCGCCGGAGGCTTTGGGCCAACGTGATGTTGGTCACTCAGTCGTTGCCACAGGACGTGGCGTTTCTTAGACTGAGTTCCTCTATTTCAGCTGATGTTGGACACCAGCTGAAAGAAATTAAGCTGGGTTTACTTCCAGTTCAACTGTAATCTTAATGTCTTTACCAACAAGAACACCGCCAGTTTCTAATGCAGCATTCCAAGTTAAGCCAAATTCTTCACGATTGATTGTTGTTGCAGATTCAAAGCCATAAACTTCTTGGCCCCAAGGATTTGTACCTTTCCCATTAAAATCAGTAGCAAATGTTATTGATTTCGTTACGTCTTTAATTGTTAAATCACCTGTAATCGCATATTCATCATCTGATTTTTTTGTAATATTTGTTGAATTGAATGTGATTGTTGGATATTTTTCAGCATCGAAGAAATCTGCTGCTTTTAAGTGATTATCACGATCTTCACTACGTGTGTTAATGCTAGCTGCATCAATTGTAAAGCTAATGTTAGCTGTTGTTAAATCTGCAAGATCTGCTGCTTCAATATTTGCTGAATAAGTATCGAATACACCTTTTACTTTTGATACCATCATGTGCTTTACTTGAAAGTTAATTGCTGAGTGTCCTAAATCAATATTCCATTTTGCCATTATAAATTCCTCCAATTAAATTGTTTTTTATCTCGATTTCGAGATATATGTTAAAATATGAAGCAACTACATTAATTATGTTCCCCAAAATTAAAAGGATAAACATTTGTAGTTACTTCTTTCGTACATGTAAGTTACGAAAAGTAATCAATTACTTTATGTAACTTACTATATATTAATAATCAAGTTACGTCAAGTTATTATTTATAAAATTTTTTATCGAAGATATGTGCGTTAAATGATTGGTTTTTTGAGATTTATTCTACTTAGCGGTTCTTGGAATGACACAATCATTTTTTAATAAAAAAGAAGCTTCCTAATGAAATGGGAAAACAGATGCTTGTGGTAATACCCTATTAAATACAAACATAGTTTCAAGCACGACGAACATAATTTTTAAAAAAGAAATATCACATCAAAAACATGTGATATTTCCCTCAATAATCTTAACTATAAATCTAGTGTTTTTAAGAAATAATTTCAATGATCCCTATAAGAATAAGTAACCATCCTGAAATAGCGGTTGAGTGTTTTCCTATGAAAGTCTTTGTCAGCAAACCACCAAAATGAACACCAACGCCTACTGTTATAAACGAAAAGACACCGATAGAAATAACTGTCCATATTGCAGAAATGCCATTGGCTCCAAGTGCTATTCCGCCAGCTAAACAGTTGGCTGATAAAACAAAGCCGAGCGTCATTGCTTCTCGAAATGAAATGATATAATTTTTATCCTCATCAAATACTTCCGGGTTTTCTAATATTCCTTGTTTAGAAAAGCGACTAGATACTAAAGTCCATATCCCAATAACACAAAGCAAAAGACTTCCTATTAAATTTGCGAAATCTGAAGAGACAAATTTAATAACTACGCTCCCAGCTGTAACTGCAGTGTAAGTGACAATCATTGAAATAAGGGCAATAACCGCATTGGATAATACGGGTATTTTCACTCGCTTAATACCATAAGCGAGACCGATTCCTAAATTATCTAAGTTGGCAGCTATCCCAATAAGAATGATGGGAATCCAATGCATTCCTTTCCTCCTCAATAACGAAAATCCATTCTCACATATGATATGAAGGGAAAAAATTTTTGTTCATTCATACTTTGAACGGATTTACTTACGGAGGGAGTGGGATTACCCGTGGGATACTTAATTTAACCGTATTCAACGTTTTGCCCAGCAGATAATATTCCCTATTTTATAACTTGAAATTACTTAATTGTTGCGAAATCTTTTCAGCGATACTTGCAGTTTGAACGGATGTTTCTGCTACATGCTGTATAGCTTGTAATGTTTCTGAAATACTATTTGCTATTCCATTTGAATAGTCAGACGACTCTATCGCGACAGTAGATACATTTTCAATCGCTTTTTGTATTTCTAACATAGAATACTTCATCGTTCCAACAAATGTTGTCACTTCAGTTATTAATTTATTAAAGTACATAGCATCTTCTTCATATTGAATTCCACTGTTTTGGAAAAGCTCATAATCAGGTGTTACTTTTTCGTCTATAAAGTGTAATAGCTCTTGAGCATTAGTAGACACATTCTTAAATGCTTTTTCTACGTCACTTGTAACAATTTGTATTCTGTGAACAGTTTCAGATGATTGTTCAGCTAATTTTCGGACTTCGTCAGCAACAACAGCAAAACCTTTACCTTGCTCTCCTGCTCTGGCAGCCTCAATAGCTGCATTTAATGCTAACAAATTCGTTTGATCTGCAATATCTGCTATTGTGTCAGACATTACTTTTACTTCAGATACGATTTGTCCGGCTTGAATCGCTTCTAAAACTAGCTTTTGTTTGTCATCATATAGATTACGCGCTGTACTAGATGCTTGAATAGCTGTTTCTTTAATATCAATCGCTCTCTCTTTTACTTTTTGTGAGAAATTAAGACTATATTTGGTTTTCTCATTTAATTTTTCCGTACTATCAAGCACTTCAATTGCAGTCGCGTTTAATTGCTCAGTTGTTGCGCTTAGTGTAGTACTGCCCATAGCGACTTCCTTCGAGGTTGTATCAATTTCATTCATGGAAGCAGTAATTTCCTCAATAGTTGCACTTAAATCTTTACTTAAACTTCCCATTTGTGTTGAGGTACTATTCACATTAGAAATAAATTCCTGAATATGTGTAACAGAATTGTTCAAACCTCGCGTAATTCTCCCAAGATCATCCGGATATAATACCTCAGCATGTCGCGTTAAATCATTATCTTCAATCCCAGATACAACATCCTGAATATTGAAGATTGCTTTTTTAATATACCTACTTAAGTAGATTAAAATACTTATACAAAATAGTAGAGTGATAACCGTAATTATACCGTTTTGATATAATGTTCTCTTATATGTTCCATTATTTTTTTCATTGCTCAATTCAGCACTTTTGATAGTTGTTGTTTCTAATTGCTCCATCAAATCATATCTTTGCTTTTCTTTTTCAAATAGAGGTTCTAATAATACATTGGCATCCACTTCTGTCACATCAGAGGTAACTTGTTGAAAACTGGATTCTAATATATCTTCATAATCTTGATTTACTTCTTCCAAATACTTAAGTATCTTTTTTTCTTCACTATCCATATTTACTTTTTTTAAATCTTTAAAGGCTTGACTAATTTCTTCTTCAATAGCTACTATTTCTTCATAATATTGAATTTTTTCATCTACATCTTGCGAATGAAAGAAAATTCTGAATTCAAGATTCGTTATTTTTTGCTGATTAGTTGAAATATTACTTAATAAATAGATAGAAGTTAAATTTTCATCATATAAAGATGTCGCATTATCATTTATTTTTTCAACACCCACTATGCCAGAAAACCCTATTATGACAAGCGCAATCAACATAATAGTATTGTATATTGCGAACTTTCCGACTAAAGATGCATTTTTATAAAACTTCATTAATCTCTCCACCTTAATTTGCTTGATCATAAAATTACTTCATCGCCATAATCTAGGGTTGATTCGTTCCGACTGAGCGATTTCTTGAGGGCATCGGAGCAACAGTTGTTTTTTGTGCGAAAGCGTAGCGTTAATTAACCTAATTATTTTTAACAAAAATGATTAATTAAGGAAATTAAATGTTGTATTTCCCTTATAGCTCAGAGTTGGATTATAGAAAAATACTATCTTTTTGAACAACTTTTTCGATAAACACTTCTACTAAATTAGGGTCAAACTTAATACCCTTCTGTTCTTTTAAATAAGAAAGAGCTTCTTCCTTTGTCCAAGCTTTTTTATAAGCTCTATCACTAACTAACGCGTCGTAAACATCTACTATAGATAGTACTCTCGCTTCAAAAGGAATTTCTTCTCCTTTTAACCCAATTGGATATCCTGTTCCATTCCAATTCTCATGATGATATTTAATAATATTTTCAGCTATTTTTTTGTCATCAAAAACTTTATTGTTCATTTCATTAGATAGTTTATTCAATACATCTACGCCCATAAGAGGATGCATCTTCACTATTTTTTTCTCATAGACTGTTAGCGGCCCTGTTTTATACAGGATTGATTCTGGTATTCCTGATTTTCCAATGTCATGTAAAACACTGTATTCTATAATTTTACAAACATACTCTAACGATAAATTATAAGTTTTATCTTCAAAGAGGCTTAGCAATAATTCCTCTACTAAATTTTGCACATTCAAAAGATGTGCTGCTATATTTGCATCGCGCATTTCACTTGATAGAGCTAACAACTGAAATAGCTCTTTTTGCCCTATTTTCTTCTGATTCACTTCATCTATCAAAAGTTGTTCTGCTAAGCGCATGACTCCTACATAATAAATAATTCCTTCCATTTCAATTGGAGTAATTGTTATAAATGAGTATCTTAGCTCTAGTGATTTGTTGACATGAACCATTGTTCCAGACCATGGTTGTCCTTTTTTTAATGTACTTCTTAACGATTTATACATAACAAACGGCGTTACACTCGATTTTAGACTTTCTACTGGTATTCCGATAAGAAATTCTCTTTTATAGCCGGTGATCGTTTCGTATTGTTGATTCACATCGATAATCAATTGACTTTCATCAACGATTACAACAGCATCACCTAATTTTAAATAGTACGTTAATTCCTTCGGTATTTTTTTACACATTTAGAAGACCCCTTATCCATTGTTTAATTCATTAGCAACTAGCAAGTCGGTTAGCCGACCATGAAACTTCTTCAAATGCTTAACGCTATCCATTTTTATATTAATCTCTTTCTTTTTTTACTTTTCAATACTTTGAAACAACCCCCATTAATGTTCTTTACACTTCACTTAGTAAAGTCTTCAATAATAACTTGTTTTGCTGTTGATACTTAGTAAAATAGATTTCCTGCAGTCTTTTAGTTAACCGATCATAATCGCTTTT
>Ga0102589_1003646_pt1 | contig 15617 bp, 14 predicted proteins | sample AraplaMF_Col_mLB_FD_76858 | JGI IMG/M metagenome (GOLD analysis project Ga0102589, IMG submission 76858) | Arabidopsis root microbial communities from the University of North Carolina, USA - plate scrape MF_Col_mLB | ecosystem: Host-associated > Plants > Roots > Endosphere | place: USA... | reverse complement strand
GAAGTCCGGCACGTCGCGATAGAGCGCGAGCAGCTTGTCCTGATAGGCCTTGAGACGGAAGAAATAGCTTTCCTCCTCGACCCATTCGACCGGCGTGCCCTGCCCGCCCAGGCGCGTGCCGTCAGGCTGGAGGGTGGTCTCCTCCTCGCCATAGAAGGCTTCGTCCCGGACCGAGTACCAGCCGGAATATTTGGCAAGATAGATGTCGCCATTGGCCTCCATCCGGCGCCAGAGCTCCTGCGTCGAGGGCAGGTGGTCGGCGTCGGTGGTGCGGATGAAGCGGTCGAATGAGCAGCCAAGCCGCTGCTCCATCTCCTCGAAGCGCGTGGCGATGCCGTCGACGAAATCCTTCGGCGAGAGCCCGTTTTGCGCAGCGGTGCGCTGCACCTTCTGACCGTGCTCGTCGGTGCCGGTCATGGCGAAGACGTCATAGCCGTCGAGGCGCTTGAAGCGGGCGATCGCGTCCGCCGACACCATCTCATAGGCGTGGCCGATATGCGGCGGGCCGTTGGTGTAGTGGATCGCGGTCGTCAGATAGAACTTCGGGGCCGAGGCCATGGTCTGTCCGGTCGTCTTAAACGGGTTTCAGGCCGCGCGCGAACGGGAAACCGCCTCCGACAGATCGTGAAACAGCGACATGACGAGGGGGCGGCGATCGAGATTATAGGTTTCGACCTCGTTCGCGGCGCGTGCAAGTCTCTCCCACACCTCCGCGAGGGGCGCAAGCCGGGCCGGGCCCGCGCCGGCATGCGCATGCAGATGGGCCCCGAGCCAGCCCTGCACCGTTTCGATCATCACGGCGAAATCGGCCTCGCCCGCCCTGCCCGCGACATCCTCGCCGAGCGCCAGCAACGCGGTCAGATCGATAGAAGGCAGCGCGTCGAGCCGCGCCCTGACCGCCTCGACCAACGCCAGCGTTTCCGGATCGACATAGGTCAGCGCCCGCTTGACCGAGCCTTCGGACAGAGCGGCGGCGCGCCCCAGCGCCGAAGCATCATAGGGCAGGCGCATGCGCTCCAGCGCGATCGCGCCGGCCTGCGTGACGTCGCCTTCACCCAGCGGCTCGAAGGAGAGCAGCCGGCAGCGCGAGCGGATCGTCGGCAGCACGCGGCCGGGCGCATGCGCGACGATCAGGAAGAGGCAGCGCGGCGGCGGCTCCTCGAGCAGCTTCAGCAGGGCGTTGGCGCCCGGCCGGTCGAGATCCTCGGCGGAATCGACGATGGCGACGCGCCAGCCGCCCTCGCCCGCGCTGGAGCCGAAGCGATCGATGATCCGGCGCACCAGATCGACCGGGATGTTGCTGGTGAAGCTCTTGCCGTCAGGCTTGGCAATGCGCCGCAGCAGGTGCAGGTCGGGATGCGACTGTGCCGCGATCTTGCGGGTGGCGCCGTCCATCTCCGGCATGGCGAGGTCGCGGGCGGCTTCGGCGCGGCGCAGCGGGTCGCCATCGGCGAGCATGAAACGGGCAGCGCGATAGGCGAAGCTCGCCTTGCCGACGCCTTCCGGTCCGCCGAGCAGCCAGGCATGGTGCATGCGGCCGGAGCGTAGCGCCGTCAGGAGGGCTTCTTCCTGGCGCTGATGGCCGATGAGCGCCAGCGTCTCGCGCGGATGCGGCGCATTCGGCAGGCGGTCGGGTTCGTTGCTCGATTCGATCATGCCGGCGCAATCTGCGGCAAGGGCAGCCGAGTGGAAAGCGCTTCCCAGGCGGTATCCGCCAGCTCCTCCGGCGGGAGGCTGGCGTCGAGCACGACGCAGCGCTGCGGCTCGGCGGCGGCGATGTCGAGAAAGCCTTGGCGCAGGCGACGGTGGAAGGAGATCGTTTCGCTTTCGAAACGGTCTGTCGCCTCGCCCGGCTGGCGGCGACGGGCGGCGCGAGCGAGGCCGGTCTCGGGTGCGAGGTCGAGGATGAAAGTCAGCTCCGGCATCAGGCCGGCGATCGCGACGGCTTCCAAGGCGGAAAGCTTGTCCGCGGCGATCTCGCCGAGCGTGCCCTGGTAGACGCGGGTCGAATCGATGAAACGGTCGCAGATCACCCAGGCGCCCCGCTTGAGAGCCGGCCTGATCCGGCTGTCGAGATGGTCGATGCGGGCGGCCTGGAACATCAGCGCCTCGGCGAAGGCGCCATAGGGCTTGATCCTGCCGGCGAGCAGCGCCTCGCGGATGCGCTCGGCCTTGGGTGAGCCGCCGGGCTCGCGCGTCAGCTCGACGCTGAGGCCGTGCGCTTCCAGCCGAGTCGCGAGCGCCTTGGCGAGGGTCGACTTGCCGGCCCCCTCCCCGCCTTCGAGCGTGATGAAATGCCCTGCCGCGGGCCGCGCCTTCGTCATGGTCCCGGATTTGGCCACGCTCAGCTCCGCTTCAGGGCCTTGCGGACCCAGCCGGTCGCGGCCTCCATCAACGCATCGAGCGCCCGCTGCTGCAAGGTCCCGGCTGCGACCGATTCGGCGGCGTAGAGTGGGATCTCCAGCGTCTTGATCTCGCCGCGCGTCACCAGCAGGCGGCCGACCTCCGTCCCCTCCGCCACCGGCGCCTGCAGGGGCCCGCGATAGACGATGCGGGCGGCGAGGCGCTCGCTACTGCCGCGCGGTACCAGCAGATTGACCGGCCCCTTCGCCTTCAACGCGACGCGGCCCTTCTCGCCACCGAAGACGCTGGCCTCGCCGACTGTCTCCCCCTCGGCGAAGACCTGGCGCTGCTCGAAGGAGCGGAAGCCCCATTCCAGCAGCTTGCGGGCCTCGCTGGCGCGGTCGCGCGCGTTCTTCAGCCCATTGACCACGACGATCAGCCGTTGCCCCTTCTGCACGGCCGAGCCGACGAGGCCATAGCCGGTCTCGTCGATATTGCCGGTCTTGAGGCCATCGGCGCCGATATCCATCGCGAGCAGCGGGTTGCGGTTGCTCTGCTTGATTTTGTTCCAGGTGAAGTCGCGCTGGCCGAAGATCTTGTAGAGCTCCGGATAGGTCCTGATGATGTGGTCGGCCAGGAAGGCGAGCTCGCGCGCCGTGACCTTCTGCTCGGGATCGGCCATGCCGGTCGCGTTGCGGAACTGCGACTTGGGCAGGCCGAGCGCGTGGACGCGCTCGGTCATGATCCTGGCGAAGCTGGCCTCGTCGCCCGCCACGGCCTCGGCCAGCGCGATCGCGGCATCGTTGCCCGAATGCACGATCAGCCCCTGCAGGATGTCGCCGAGCTTCACCCGGCTGTGGACGATGGCGAACATGGTCGAGCCGCCAGAGACGCCGCCGCCCTTGCGCCAGGCATTCTCCGAGATCGAGACCTCGGTCTCCAGCGTCATCTTGCCGGCGGCGATCTCCTGGAAGGCGACGAGCGCGGTGGCGAGCTTGGCGAGACTCGCCGGCACCATCAGCTCGTCGGCCGCCTTCTCGTAGAGCACGGCGCCGCTGCCGGAATCGACGAGGATCGCGTAGGGCGCGGCCGACTGGAACGCCTGCGCGCGAGCAAATCCCGGCATGAGCACGAGCAGCACGGCGAACAGGGCAAGGACCCCGCACCAGACCGGCGGAGTGCAGGCGCGCGTCATCCCTGATCGACCTTGCGTCATATGATGATCAGATGATGCGCGGGTCCGGGCGGTCAAGCCCGGAGCAGAGTCAATTCTGGTCCAGCGGTTGCCGCGACTTCAGCCCCGCGGACTGCGGGTTGTTCCTGGCAAGACGCAGGGCCGGCGCCTTATCGGGGACGGCAGGCAGGCTGGCGGTGCGCGGCACCGGCATCGGCGTGGTCACCACATTCGGACGCAAGCCTGGAACCGGCTTGCCGGCATGGGCGGCGGCACCGAGATCGAAGGGCCGGGACGGCGGCAGGCGAACGCCGCTGACCGGGACGCCCGCTGTGGAGGACGGGGTCGCGACGCTGGCGACGATCGGGCTCTGCACCGCGATCGTGCGCGGCTGCTCGGGGGCGTAGGCCTGAACGACAGGCTGGGCCTCGACGGGCGCCGGCGCGGGCTCGGCCCGAACGGGGGCCGGAGCGGGAGCGGGCCTGGCGGCCTCGTCATCGAGATCGGGACCAGCGGAGCGGCCGAGATCGACCTGTGAGGCGGCGCTCGCGATCATGGTGCGGCTGCTCTGGCCCGGGATCGAGGCCGGCGTGCCGTCGGTGCGCAGCGAGGCGAGCAGCATCTGGTCGTCGGAGCCGGCGAGCGAGGCCTGGCCGAGATATTCGACCTTGATGCGGGCGGTGCCGAGATGGCGGAAGGCGAGCGCGTCGGCGGCCTTCTGCGAGACGTCCATGATGCGTCCGCTATGGAACGGACCGCGATCGTTGACGCGCACGATCATCGAACGGCTGTTGGCCATGTTGGTGACGCGGGCATAGGCCGGCAGCGGCATGGTCGGGTGCGCGGCGCTGATGCCGTGGCGGTCGTAGACCTCGCCATTGGCGGTGCGGCGGCCATGGAAGGCCTCGCCATACCAGGAGGCGGTGCCGACCGCGGTATAGCCGACGGGCTTCTGGTACGGGGTGTAGCGCTTGCCGGCGACGGTATAGCTGTTGCCGATCAACTCGCGGCCGCCGCCCTTCGGCACCGGCTGACCCTCCTCGACGACGCGCGCGCTGGCGGGGCCGTATTTCGAGGACGGGAAAGCACCGATCTCTTTCGACTTGCCGCGGCGGGCGACCTGATTGTTGGCGCAGTTCGCCAGGAACAGGCCGGCGAGCACGACGCAGCCGAGGCGGGTTGCCGTGGCAAGGGAGGATGAAGCGCGAGGGGCATCGCCGGACTTGTCGACAGAGGTGATGGCCGCCGGTGCGCTCGTGCCTCGCATCATGCCGCAGTCCCGTTCGTCGCGCCGAAAACGCAGCGACAGCCCCGCCACCATCGTGGCAAGGTCGCAGTTTTCGACCAATTCCATTAAGGGATCGCTAAGCGACGGGACGCGCGTACGCGCCGTCGTCAACGGAAACCCAGCTGAGCCCTTGGGCGGGCATAAAGGTGTCGGAAATGCGGCAACTGTCAATCCGCCACCCTCTCCTCGCCATTTTTCAGGGGAGCGTGACCTCGGCGCCACGCCCTGGAACGCCTGCCCGGCCGCCTGGCGGCGAAGAACAGCAAGCCTTACCAAGTCATTGAAAATGCTTCTGTTCTCTTTGCAGAAGGCGATGCGCTGCGCAATCCGCCCGCATGCGACTTGCAAAAATCGGTGGGGAACGGCAATGACGAGGCGCTGGAAGGGTGGCCGAGTGGTTTAAGGCAGCGGTCTTGAAAACCGCCGTGGGTGCAAGCCCACCGTGGGTTCGAATCCCACCTCTTCCGCCACAATAGTTGATATAAGTCTCTAATTATATTGAGATTTTAAGGCCAAAAGCCGCTCCGCTAATAAGAAGATTCTGTCTGGGAATTCTGCATAACGGAGCGAGTTTGGAGCCTCGCGATCCCGTCGCAGGGGTCAGAGCGACGCACCGCCGCAAATGATGATCTGCTGGCCGGTGATGCTGACCGCAGCCTCCGAGAGCAGGAAAGCGGCCGTTGCCGCGACCTCGTCCGGCTTCACCAGTCGTCCCATCGGCGGCATCTTCGGCACGACGGCGGCGCGCGCCGGATCCTTCAGCATGGGCGTATCGGTAGCACCCGGCGAAATGACGTTGACGGTGATGCGGCGCGGCGCGAGTTCGATAGCGAGGGAGCGCGCCATCCCGATCAACGCCGCCTTGGTGGCTGCATATTGCGCCCGCCCGGCCGAGCCCGCGGCCGTGCGGCTGCCGATGAAGACGATGCGCGCACCCTCCGGCAGCGAGGCGGCGAGCGCCTCGACGATCTGCTCGGCCGCATCGACGTGCAGCCGCCACATCGCTTGTCCATTCGCTGGGTCTAGCGAGCCCAACGTGCCGACGCGCAGGATGCCGGCCGCATGCACGATCGCATCGACGGCGCCGAGGCCGGTCAGCGCCTGTGCGAGTGCCGCGCGATCGGTGATGTCGACGGGAACATGTGTCAGCCGGTCATGCGCAAAAGCAGGCTCTCCACGGCTGAAGCCAATGATGCTCCAGCCCTCGGCGAGCAATCGCTTCGCGATCGCCTCGCCGATACCGGAACTGACGCCGGTGACGAGCGCGCGCCGGGCGCGCTCGTTCCGCTCGGAAGCCGGATCGCTCATCCGGTAAAGACGCGCGCCTGCGCCCTGATCTTCTCGACATCAAAATTGCTGATCTCGTCGATCAGGTCGTTGGTGTAGATCTTCGAGAAGTCCTTGATGTCCCAGTCGTTCATCTTGGCTTCGGTGGCGAACTCGTCCTGACGGATCGAGCCCATCCTGGCGCCCTGATACGGCGGCTCGTAGAGCTTGATACGCCGGCTGATCGCCTCCAGCACCGATTTCACCGCCTGTTCCTCGCTGGAGCCGCGCGGCGCCGTCTCCGGATAGAGCTTGAGGAAGGCCTTCGCACCGGCCGCCGGATTGGCCAGGATGAAATGCGAGGCCTTCGCCGTCGAGCGGCCGATGCCGACGAAGGTGGCGCGCTCCTTCTCGATACGCGGCTTCAGGCCCATCAGGAACTGCCCGCCGATCATCGGCAGGTTGTTCGGCCGCTGGACGATCTCCAGCGGGATGCCGGCGCCGTCGATGATGCCGAAGCCGGTATCGTAATAGGCGAGCGCGTCGATCGCGCCGCGCTGGAGCGCGACACCCGCCGGCACGCCGGCGCCGACCGCCGTCCACTTCACGTCCTTGTCGGGGTCGATGCCCATCGACTTCAGCACGTTGCGGGTGACGGGGTATTCGGTGCCGCCGAAATCGGAGACGCCGATGTTCTTGCCCTTGAGGTCGGCATAGCTCTTGACGGCGGAGCCCGGCTTCACCGCCACATCCCATTTATAGGGGTAGGTGTACTGGTAGAACCATTGCGACTGGCCCCATTCGCCCTTGGCGAGGATCGGCAGCGCATAGGAGGGCACGCCGATGCCGACATCGACATCGCCCTTGTCGGTCGCGACCTGGACGTTGGCGTTGCCGCCGAGCGCCATACCCTGCACCTTGAAGCCCTCTTCGGCATTGTAGCCGAGCGCCTCGCCGATCAGCAGGTTGATGACGCTGGAATTGATCGATTTCAGCCCGACGCCGACCTTCACGGTCTTGGTGGCTTGAGCGAAGGCGGAACGGGGCCCGAGCGCGAGCGCGCCCGCGAACACGCTGCTCGCCTGCAGCCATTGCCTGCGTGTGATCATGGTTTTCTCCCTTTCCTTTTTCTCTCGTTGAAACCCGGCCGGGCTGGAATGGCGTCGCGGAGCTATTTGCGGCCGCGGTCGCCCCAATGGACGATCTTCGCCTCGAGCCCGCGGACGATGCCGTGGAGCAGGATGCCCATGGCGCCGAGGATGACGAGCGCGGCGAAGACGCCGGCCACGTCCGTCACAGCCTGGGCCTGGGTGATGACGACGCCCATGCCCTGCTGCGCGCCGAGGAACTCGGCGACGATGGTGCCGAGCAGCGCATAGACCACCGCCATGTCGAGCCCGGCGAAGATGAAGGGCGCGGCGTTCGGCAGCTTGACGATGCGATAGGTCTCGAAGCGCGAGGCCGAGAGCGAGCGCATCAGGTCGATCCGCTCCGGCTCCACCGCGCGAAGCCCGGTGAAGCTGTTGATCAGCATCGGGAAGAAGGCGAGCAGCGCCGAGATCGCGATCTTGGAGCCGTCGCCGAAGCCGAACCAGATCACGATCAATGGCGCGATCGCGACCTTGGGCAGCGATTGCAGCGCGAAGGCGTAGGGCATGATCAGCTTCTCGATCAGCCGGCTCTCCGCCATCAGCGAGCCGAGCACGAGGCCCAGCCCCGAGCCGATCGCAAGCCCGATCGCGGCGTTCTTCAGCGTGCCCCAGAGCGGTAGGTAATAGCCCAGTGGGCTCGCCGGGCTGACGGCGATGCCCGACCAGAGCGCGTTCCACACCGCCGAAGGCGCCGGCAGGATATAGGACGGCACCTGGAGATACTTCACCGCCGCCGCCCAGCCGGCGAAGAGGATGACGAGGCCGACGAGCGTGATCGCCGTGCCGTTGACGCCCTTGCCGGCCTTGTGCTTGCCGGCGACGGCCTTGCGCTGCGGGGCCGCCTTCTCGATCGCGACCGGATCGGAGGCGACCAGCGTGGTCTGGACCTGGCTCATCACTCGTCTCCCGATGCGTTGAGAAGCCCGCGGATTTCCTTGGCGAGCGCCGGATAAGCCGGGTGGCTGATGATGCTGTCGTTGGAGCGCGGGCGCGGGATGGGCACCTCCAGCTCGCGGATGACGCGGCCGGGGCGGGCCGACATCACCACGACGCGGTCGGCCAGGAAGATCGCCTCCGAGATCGAATGGGTGATCAGCATCACCGTCTTGCGGCTGGCCTGCCAGATACGCTGCAGTTCGAGGTTCATGCGCTCGCGAGTCAGCGCGTCGAGCGCGCCGAAGGGCTCGTCCATCAGAAGCACGCGCGGCGAGCGCACCAGCGCCCGGCAGATGCCGGCGCGCTGCTGCATGCCGCCGGACAGCTCGTAAGGGTAGCGGTGGCCGAAATCCTTGAGGCCTGCGACGTCGAGCAGCCGGTCGATATCCTCGGCCTGCCCGGTCTGCTTGCCGCCGACGCGCAGAGGCAGCGCGACGTTTTCGCGCACGGTCAGCCAGGGCAGCAGGTTCGCCGCCTGGAAGACGACGCCGACATCGCGCGAAGGGCCGGTGATCGCCTTGCCGTCGAGCGCCGCCTCGCCGCTGTCATAGTCGTCGAGCCCGGCGAGGATGCGCAGCAGGGTCGACTTGCCGCAGCCCGAGGGGCCGACGACGCAGACGAACTCGCCGTCCTTGATGTTCAGATCGATATTGGACAGGGCGTGGACCGTGCCGTCGGCATAGGTCTTTTCCAGCCCGCGGATCGTGATCAGGTCCTTCGCTGCGGAGGGCTTGGCCTCTGCGACGGGATGGATTTCTGCGAGGGCAGCCATGGGCGTCTCCCTGTTCTTGGTTTTCTGGTTCAACCCTGCCGCGCCCAGTCGAGTGGGACGCGGAGATGCTTGATGGCGCGGCGCCAATAGGTGAAGGCGATCTGGAAATCGCCGTCGGGCGTCTGCGTGATGGAGGGATAGGAGAACTCGCGGTTCAGCCCGTCCTTCGAGTTGTTGGTCATGCAATAGCCGTCGCCGGTCTCGAGGTTGCGCCGCACCGGCCATGTCCGCCCGCCATCGGCGGAGAGCGCCAGCGTCATCGGTGCGCGCGGCGCGCCCCAGAAGGCGGTCTTCTCGAAGACTGGGGCAGGCGCATCGCTCGCGGCGACCGGCTCGTCGTCCTCGATGTCGTCGTAGAGCCCGGTGCGCCTGTCGGTGGCGTCGAGCCGGCTCGACTCGTTGTAGACAAGCGCGATCCGGCCATCGGCGAGCACCGTCGCCTGGATCGAGGAGTTGTTGTTCGGCAGCTCGGTCGGCTCCGGCGCCGACCAGTTCCGGCCGTCGGTCGAACGGCTGGCATAGATGAAATCGGCCCAGCGGCTGCGATAGAGCGCCAGCAGCCCGTCCCGCGTCTTCAGCACGTTCATATGCACGCAGCCGAGCGAATCCGGCACGATGTGCTCCGACCATGTCCGGCCCTCGTCGGTCGAGACGCGCACGGCGCTGACGTCGCGGTCGCCGACCCATTTCTGGCCGGGTACGCTGACGCAATGGAAGACAGGCACCACCCAGGCGCGATCGTCGAGCACGACCGGCGGCTGGCGCACGAAGAGGCCGTGGCCCTGCGGCGCCTCGAACAGCGTCTCGATCGGTCCCCAGCTCACGCCGTGGTCGCGCGAGACGCGCTTGCGGACGAGCGAGGTGTCCTGGTTGCCGGAGACCTGCGCGGTCCAGATCAGCCAGAGCTCGCCCTTGGGCGTGGGGAAAAGCACCGGGTTCTGCTCTGAGCGGCCGGGATCGTCCGAGAGCTTCTCCGGGACGGTCCAGCGCTCGCCGCCTTTCGCCAATCGCGAAAAATAGACCGAGATGTCGGGGATGCCCTCCTGCGTGCCGCCGAACCAGACGCAGGCGAGATCACCATTGCCGAGCACCGCGAGGTTCGCCGCGTGGTTCTGCACGCAGGGGCTCGGGATATAGGCCTCGATGCGCGCGGCATCGCTCTCGCGCGGATGCAAGACTCCGCTGCGCTCGGAGAGGCCCGCTGGCTCGATGGCGGTCGGGTGAGAGCCCATCAATAAGCCTCCTCATAGAGTGCCAGGATCTCCTCGCGGCTGATGTCGCGGGGGTTGTTGTCGAGCAGGCGGCGGATCGCATGGGCCTCGCTCGCCATGGCCGGCAGGTCGTCGCGCGGCACGTCGAGGGCGGAAAGCCTCATCTCGCAGCCGAGCTCAGCGCAGTAGCGGTGGGCGGCGGCGAAGACCTCGTCCCGGCGCGAGGAGGCTGCGAGCCCGAGCGCGGCCAGGATCGCTTCGGTCTTCTCCGGAACGGCCGGCGCATTGAAGGCGAGCGTGTGCGGGAAGATCAGCGCGTTCGCCGCGCCATGGGCGATATGGTGGCGGGTGCCGAGCGGATAGGCGACGGCATGGCCGGCGGCAGTGTTCACCGGGCCAAGGCAAAAGCCTCCGTAGAGCGAGGCCAGCGACAGCCCCGCCCGCGCCTCAATATCGGAGCCGTCGGTGATGGCGCGAGCAAGATAACGACCGACCAGCCTGACGCCTTCTAGCGCGTACATGTCGATCAGCGGATGCGCCTTCCGGCTGGTGAAGGCCTCGACGCAATGGGCCATGGCATCGACGCCGGTCGCGGCGGTGACCGCCGGCGGCAATGTGAGCGTCAAGGCCGGATCGATGATCGCGATGTCGGCGAGCATGTGCAGGCTCTGCACTGCGAGCTTGTTCTGCGTCGCCGGATCGGTGACCAGCGCACGCGTTCCAGCCTCGCTGCCCGTGCCGGAGGTGGTCGGCACCTGCATCAGCGCAGCGCCCTTGCGGGCGACCCTTTCGGGGCCGACCACCTCCTGCAGGCTCTGCCCGCTGCCGGGGAGGACAGCAACGAGCTTGGCGAGGTCCATGGCGCTGCCGCCGCCGAAGCCGATGACGAGATCGGGTTTCGCCTGTTCGGCGACCGCCAGCGCGGCTTCGAGGTTGGGCAGGTCCGGCTCGGGGCGGACATTGCCGAAGACGGCGACCTCGCCTTGAAGGCCGAGCAGATCGACGCGGCCGGCATTGAAGGCGTCGGCGACGACCAGAATGCGCGCATAGCCCCGCTCTGCCGCCCAACGTCCGGCGGCGGAGACGACCCCTGCCCCGAATTCGATGACGCACGGGCGCTGGATTGAGATCGGCGTGGCGAGGCTGGCGGGCTGGATCGGCGCCGGTGCGTGGACGTTCATGATCTGCCTTTCGTTCAGGCTGCGGACCGCGCGGCGATGCCGCGCGCCGCAGCCAGTTTTTCGGCGTAATCGATCGCCTCGATCAGGCTCAGCTCGTTGGCGATGCCCTTGCCGGCGATGTCGAAAGCGGTGCCGTGATCGACCGAGGTGCGCACGATCGGCAGGCCGAGCGTGATGTTGACGCCAGAGAGCGCGTCCCAGGTCCCGGTCTCGGGATTGACGTTGAAGCCGAGCAGCTTCACCGGGATGTGCCCTTGGTCGTGATACATTGCGACCACGGCGTCGAACTGCCCGGCGCGCAGCTTGACGAAGACGGTATCGCCCGGCACCGGCCCGACGACGTCGAACCCGTCTGCCACGGCCTGGGCGATGGTCGGCGCCGAGACCTCGTCATCCTCCCGGCCGAACAGGCCGCCCTCGCCGGCATGGGGGTTCAGCGCCGCGACCGCGATCCTGCGCCGGCCAAGATCCAGCGCGCGCAGCGTCTCGTCCGTTCGCTCGATGACGTAGCGCAGGCGCTCGGGCGTCAGCTTGCCCGGCACGTCCTTGAGCGCGACATGGGTGGTGACATGGCTCACCCGCATGTTGCCATGGGCGAGCATCATCACCGAGCCCTTTGCCTCCGTGAGCGCCGCCAGCATGTCGGTATGCCCGGCGAACTTATAGCCCGCCTTGTTCAGCGCCTCCTTGTTGAGTGGGGCGGTGACGATGCCCTGGATCCGGCCGGCCTCGGCGAGGCGGACACCGCGCTCGACCGCGAGATAGGCGAAGCGGCCGCCATCGGCGCTGAGCACGCCCGGACGGATCGGCTCGCCCTCCGGTCCAGCCTGCAGGCAGGCGAGGTTGGGCCAGGCGTCGCGCTCGGCGACCTCGGGAATCTCGATCGCCGCGCCGAGCAGGCGCCTCGCCTCGTGCAGCGCGGCATTGCTGCCGATGACGAGCAAGCGCAGATCGCCGCGTGCCAGCCGCTCCTGCAGGGCGACGCAGGCCTTGACGATGATTTCCGGGCCGACGCCGGCGGGATCTCCCATGGTGATGGCGAGATGAGGTTTCATGCTGCCGCTCCGGCGAATAGCGCGGGCTTGCCCGCGACGATCTGGATCAGGAGGTCGGGGCCGCCGAAGGCCCCGGATTTCGAGACGACCGTCACGCCATCCCAGTGCCCGCCGCGCATGATCGAACGCGGCACCCCCGGCGCGAGCTCGCCGATGACGTCGAGCTGCCCGGTGCCGAGCGCCTCGCACAGGCCGCGCAGCGTCTCGCCCCCGGCTGCGACCAATGTGCCTGGCCGCTCCAGCCGCGCGAGCAGCCCGGCAAAACGGGCCTCGATCAGGGCCGACGCCTCGCGGCGCGACATGTCTTGCGGCAGCGCGAGGCTGGCGAAAGCGACGCCGTCGCCGGCCAGCCGGCTGATGAGCTCGCCGTCCCCCTCGCCTTCCGCCCCGAGCGGGTGATGCAGCGTGCCGAGGCGGCCGAGCTGCTCGCGGATCACCGGATGGTCGGAGCCGACGAGGCCCAGGACCGGAAGCGCCGGCGCTTCCGGGGCGAGCTCCGACCGGCACCCCATCGCCCGTGCCAGCGCCGCTGCGAGCCCGCCGCTACCGACCCAGAGGACGCCGTCGGGATCGCCGGCCGCCGCCACCACCGTATCGAGATCGGCGTCGCTTTCGGCATCCCACAGGCTGATCCCTGCGGGGACCGGGGCGCCTGCCTCGCGATGCTCGACATGATGGCCCGCCCGCGCCAGCCCGGCAGCCAGGTCGGAGCCGACCGGCTGCCATTCGCCAGCCATCCAGGCATATTGCCGGCCACCACGGGTGATGCGGCGCTGCGCCGGGAAGGCCGGCGCGATCACGCAACGGCTCGGCCGCAGCAATGACAGGACCGTATCGAGCTCCGCCGCCTCCTGCCCGCGCAGCAGGCTATCGAGCTTCTTGAAGGCGAGGCCAGCCTTCGGCGCCCAAAGCGCAGGCGCCAGTGCCGCGACGGCGCCCCGTGCCTCGTCAGGCAAGAGCTCGCGGCTGCGGCTGTCGAGCGCGACCGCGCCCTTGTCCGGCACCTCGCTGCGCCAGCACACCGCCACCGGCTCGCGCGTCGACGCGAAGGCGGCCGCGCTGTCGAGCGCACCGGTCAGGTCGTCGGCGAGCAGGCGCAGGGGCTGCCGGCGCATCGCCATCTCAGGCGCCCTTCACCGTGGCGAGCAGCGCGCGGGCGCCGCGCGCGATAATCGTCGTGTCGTTGGCGACGCCGACGAAATCGATGCCCTGAGCAACGCGGCGCACCGCCTCGCCCTCGTTGTTGGTGAGATAACCGGCCGGCTTGCCGATCGACTTCAGGCGCCGGAAGCCATCGTCGATCGCGGCCTGGACCTCGGGGGCCTGCGTATTGCCGAGATGTCCCATCGAGGCGGCGAGATCGGCGGGACCGATGAAGACGGCATCGACGCCCTCGACCTGCGCGATCGCCTCGATCTGCGCCAGCGCCTCGGTCGTCTCGATCTGCACGATGACGCAGATCTCGTTCTGAACCTTGGCGAAATAATCCGGGATCAGGCCATAGGCCGCTGCGCGCGACGAGCCGGAGACGCCACGCACGCCATGCGGCGGATAGCGTGTGTAGCTGACGGCGCGCGCGGCCTCCTCGGCATTCTGCACATAGGGAAAGAGCAGGGTCTGCGCGCCGAAGTCGAGCCAGCGCTTGACCATGACCATGTCGTTCCAGGCCGGCCGCACGATCGGCTCGGCCGGCAGGGCCGCCATCACCTGGAGCTGAGCGACGACCTCCGAGGGTTCGTTCGGACTGTGCTCGGTGTCGAGCAGCAGCCAGTCGAAACCGAGCTGGGCGAACATCTCGGTGAGCGCCGGGCTCGCCAGGGTCGAGAAGATCCCGAGCTGCTGTCGCTTGCCCAGATCGCGCTTGAAACGGTTCGTCCTGACGTCGGCCATCATCCACCTGTTGTCCAGGGCCCGGGAAGCGAGGAGCGAGTCGGGAAGACCTCGGATGAAAATCCGCCGACACGGGCGGATGAGCGCTTCCTGTCGCTAGCCTCTTCGGACCTTGTCCTATCGAAGCGCAACCCAACACACATGTCAACATGTTGTAATTGTCATTCGAATGCGGCCAAAAAATCAGATCAGAAGACCCGATATCTGCCGGCCTTGACGAAGTTGTAATTGCTTGTAACTATCATCGTCATGACTCAACTCTCCAAGTCGGGCGAGCATGCGGACGCCCCACCCTCCCCGCTCGTACAGCGCGTGCATCACCAGTTGCGCGCCCGGATCGCCTCGGGCGAATACGCCGCGAACACCCGGCTACCCGGCGAGCATGACCTCGCGGCGCTTTACGGCGTCTCCCGCCCAGTGGTCCGCGAGGCGCTGCGGCGCCTTCGCGACGACGGGCTCGTGTTTTCTCGCCAAGGAGCAGGCACTTTCGTGCGCGGCAGCGAGTCGGAGCCGGGCAAGACGCTGGCCTTCGCCCCGGTCGGCACCATCGCCGACGTGCAGCGCTGCTACGAGTTTCGTCTCGAGGTCGAGCCGGCGAATGCCTACTATGCGGCCACTCGCCACAACGATGCCGCCTTGGCCGCCATCGGCTCGGCTCTCGAATTGATGCGCGACACAACCCGCGCCCACGGGCATCGCGAGGACGCGGATTACGCTTTCCACATCGCGATTGCGGAAGCCTCGAACAACTACTTCTTCCTATCCGCGATGCAGGCGCTGAAGGACCACATTAACGTAGGCATGAAGCTACATGGGCTTTCGCTGCTGGGCCCCGCCGGCGGGCTCGTAGGCGTGCTCGAGGAACACGACGCGATCTTCGCCGCCATTCGGGATCGGCGCGAAAGCGACGCGCGCGACGCTATGCGACGTCACATTCAAGGCTCGTACGACCGGTTGTTCGAAGGCAGGGTATTGGACCTCTCATTGTAAATGACCGAAAGTCGAAGTTTTCGGCCCATGGGATTGCCCAAACCACGCTCTAGCCGCGGACTATTATCCTGTGTGGGCAATGCGCCAATACCTGACATTGAGCAGTTGCCTGGAACCGGACATTCTTGCCTGGACGGATCAGGGCTGGCTCTGACCTAACTCGGCAGATTCGCTTGCCGCGCCGAAGAACGGCCATGGTCACTGGCGGCTCTACCGGCGTGATTTCAGCCCAGACATCGGCATCGGCGGGGTAAGCTGCGCTGAGCCGACGCCCCGGATCGGTCGGCCTCCTGCTTAGTCCACACCGACGGGCGCAAGCCGTGTGCTAGCCCTTTCAACGACGCCGAAGCCCGTGTCCTT
>Ga0102589_1003645_pt1 | contig 15625 bp, 13 predicted proteins | sample AraplaMF_Col_mLB_FD_76858 | JGI IMG/M metagenome (GOLD analysis project Ga0102589, IMG submission 76858) | Arabidopsis root microbial communities from the University of North Carolina, USA - plate scrape MF_Col_mLB | ecosystem: Host-associated > Plants > Roots > Endosphere | place: USA... | reverse complement strand
CTTTATAATGGAACGAAAATTTTAATTTATATAGATGATATTAAATATGATGGAATACAAATTTCTACAGTACCAATAGTTCAATCAATTCAACCTGAATCATTAAGTACAATTATTACATCTGAAACGAATACTTTAATGACATTATCAGGTGCGATTGTGGGTTCAAAAATATTGGAGACAATAGTTCCCCCTGGTCCATCAAGTCCAACAGGAGCATCAGGACAAGCATTCCCGCCGGGCCCACCAAGTCAGACTGGTTCAACGGGTTCAACTGGAGTTACAGGAATAACAGGACCAACAGGATCCACGGGAGCAACCGGAGCGACAGGAGTAACAGGATCCACGGGAGCAACCGGAGTGACAGGAGTAACAGGATCCACGGGAGCAACTGGAGCAACCGGAGCAACTGGAGTAACAGGCTCAACTGGGGGAACAGGCCAAACCGGAGCAACTGGTCCAACAGGTGAAACAGGCTCAACCGGAACAACTGGAGTAACGGGAGCAGCAGGTTCAACCGGAGCAACAGGGTTAACTGGAGTAACAGGAGCAACCGGAGCAACTGGAGTAACGGGAGCAGCAGGTTCAACCGGAGCAACAGGGTTAACTGGAGTAACGGGGGCAGCAGGTTCAACCGGAGCAACAGGGTTAACTGGAGTAACAGGAGCAACCGGTGAAATCGGAGCAACTGGAGTAACAGGCTCAACTGGAACAACAGGAAATACCGGAGCAACAGGACCAACCGGAGCGACAGGAGTAACTGGAGCCACTGGATCAACAGGTGAAGCAGGACCAACCGGAGTAACCGGCTCAACTGGAACAACAGGAAATACCGGAGCAACCGGAACAACTGGAGCAACCGGCTCAACCGGGGCGACAGGAGTAACAGGGTCAACAGGTGAAGCAGGTCCAACGGGAGTAACAGGAGTAACCGGAATAACAGGTCCAACAGGTGAAACTGGCTCAACGGGAGAAACAGGTCCAACAGGTGAAACCGGAGTAACAGGTCCAACTGGGGTAACAGGAGTAACAGGGGCAACAGGAGTAACGGGAGAAACCGGAGTAACAGGTCCAACTGGGGTAACAGGAGTAACAGGAGAAACGGGAGAAACCGGCTCAACGGGAACAACAGGATCAACGGGAGTAACAGGGCCGACTGGGGTAACAGGTTCAACAGGAGTAACAGGAGTAACCGGCTCAACTGGAACAACAGGAGCAACCGGGGAGAAAGGAGTAACAGGTGAAACAGGTCCAACAGGAGTAACAGGAGCGACAGGTGAAACTGGCTCAACAGGAGCAACGGGAGTAACAGGAGCGACTGGTATAACAGGAACAACTGGAGCAACCGGCTCAACGGGAGTAACAGGAGCGACAGGTGAAACTGGTTCAACCGGATCAACGGGAGTAACAGGGGCAACCGGAGTGACAGGAGCAACGGGAGTAACAGGAGCAACGGGAGCAACGGGAGAAACAGGCCCGACGGGGGCAACAGGAGCAACCGGAGCAACGGGAACAACAGGAGCAACTGGGTCAACAGGAGCAACCGGAGTGACAGGATCAACGGGAGTAACAGGAGCAACCGGCTCAACGGGAACAACAGGAGAAACAGGGGCAACCGGTCCAACAGGTGTAACAGGAGTAACGGGAGTAACAGGAGCGACAGGTGAAACTGGCTCAACCGGATCAACGGGAGTAACAGGTCCAACAGGAGCAACCGGTGTAACGGGAGTAACAGGAGCGACAGGTGAAACTGGTTCAACCGGAGCAACGGGAGTAACAGGGGCAACCGGAGTGACAGGATCAACGGGAGTAACAGGATCAACGGGAGCAACGGGAGAAACAGGCCCGACGGGGGCAACCGGAGCAACCGGAGCAACTGGAGTAACGGGAACAACCGGATTAACAGGTCCGACGGGGGCAACCGGTCCAACCGGATTAACAGGAGTAACGGGAGTAACAGGAGCGACAGGTGAAACTGGCTCAACCGGATTAACGGGAGCAACCGGATTAACAGGATCAACGGGAGTAACAGGGGCAACAGGAGCAACCGGATCAACGGGAGTAACAGGAGCAACAGGAGTAACAGGAGCAACAGGATCAACGGGAGTAACAGGATCAACGGGAGTAACAGGCCCAACGGGGGCAACAGGAGTAACAGGTCCAACAGGACCAACCGGTACTCAACCAACTTTTGCTTTTGCTGAAAATCCAGGTTCAATTACAATCTTTCCACCATTAAATACAGAAGTAACAGTTGTGAGCTTAACGCAAGCTGTTCTTGTTAACCAAAGACTAAAAATTGATTATGCATTAGGGGTTGAAATAGTTACGACAGCAAACTGGCAAATAATATTTGAAATGCGGTTATATAGGGATGCTACTTTAATTGATAGTAGAATATTTAATAGAGCATCTCCAACCGCAGGTACGCAGAGGTTTCCTTTAGCTACTACACAAGTAAATGTTGCACCTGCCAATGCAACATCCACATATAGTGTAAGAATAATTGTAACAACTGCTTCTAATATTACTTCTGCTATAGCAATAAATCGTGATTTAAATATCATTACTTTTGCCCCGTAGGTTTAAGTGGATTATTATTTTTATATAGACTTTAAATAAAGAAAGCCTAAGTCGCACTTTAATTAGTGAGAACTTAGGCTTTTTCATATTATCTGCTCCTGTATTACTCTTATTCTTCTTTCCTCATATACATCATGACATCTTCAGTTAAAGCGGTAAAACCTAATTTTTCTAGAATAATACCTTTAGGAAGTTGTGATTTTGCCATCGTAACCGTCTTTACTTTTCGTTTAATATTTTCATTATGTACTAGTGTTAGTAAGTCATAGAAATAAGGGACGGCTTTCTGGTCTAGTGCTACTGCGAGTATTTCGGAATAGTCTGTGTCAGCTCGAATTGTCACACCAAAATAGGCAATTGGTTCATCTGCAATTTTACATTCTAATGCATAGTCAAATTCTATTGAACCGTAATAATCACTTAACATTGAGAGTTGTTCATTTGTTAATGCTTGCTGCTTTGTTTTTATATTTTTCCACTCTTCAAATAGAAAGTTATCTTTTATTTCAAAAGAGAAGTCTGGAATCGGTTGTATATTTTTTAATAATATTGGATATTTTGCTCCAATAATTTGAGACTGACTTGTAATTTGGAAGCCCTTTGACAAGAAATAGTCAATTTGTTTATCCCACTGGCTTCTAAATCTTTGGGCGAACACTTTACCGCCATACTCGTCACTTTTAGCAAAGTCTAAAACTTTCTCAAATAATTCATCTTGAACAGAACCTTCATATTCCGGTAAAACCCAAGGGTATCCTAGCGAAACAAAATCGCCTTTTCCTGAGAAACTCATATAACCAATTAATTTTTCATTGTCAAAAGCAAATAATCGTGACTTTTTATTAAACTCAACTTGTGATTCATATAATTTGGGAGATAATGTTGGCTTCCATGCATATGGTAAATTTTTAGTCATTTGATTCCAAAAAGAATATTGCAAATCGAGGTCCGAAGATTGCTCATAAAATCGAAATGTAATTGTCATATCATGATCCCTTTCTTGTTTTTAATTTCATATTATCAAATTTATGTTGTAGCAAGAGAAATAATAATGAATTAATTTGTCTACTGGTTAAAAAGTAAGAAAAAGAGAATGATCTTAATTAGATTTTTTTAGTTGAATGAAAATGTATAAAAAAAATGAAAAGTTATTTGGAAAGCGGTTTTTGTCTGGATTTAAGACGTAAACACGAACATTAAATATTTTTTTGTGGTTAATATTCACTTTTTTGTTGAACTTAATTGATATGTTTGTTATAGTAACAAAGTAATAATCTTACAAATCATTACTCGTATATGCTCGGTAATAAGGTCTGAGCGTCTCTACCTGGTTCCCAATGAAAGAACTAGACTACGGGTTAAAGTATAAAGTTGCTTGGTTGAAAACCACAGACGACATAGTTCAGCATTCAGTTTCTTGTTTGCTTTATTATGAATACTTTAACGATCGTAGGTCTAGAAAGTAGGTATTTCCTACAATTTCTAGGCTTTTTTCATTAGAATAAAACTTGGGTATAACAAACATCTAGGAGGACATTAGAATGAAAGAAAGATTGGTTATGGAAAGTAAGCCGTTGAAGAAGTACACTTTATTAGGAATTATTACAGTATTCATATTTGCTTTATTTGTAGGTTTTAGTTCTAAACCAACTATTTCAATCGCTAAGAAAAAAACGTTAAGACCTATTATTATACAAGGCCCAATGCCGATAGAAGCTGAGAATTTTGCGAAGAAGTTAAAAAATGTTAAAGAAGAAAAGTCTGGAAGTTTTGTATTTTACAAAGGAACTTTAAATAATTATCCTGTAATCGTTGCAAAAACAGGTAAGGGAATGGAAAATACGGCAGCTGCTACTGCTGTTGCTATTGAGAAATATAAACCTATTGCAATTATCAATCAAGGAACGTCTGGTGGGCATGATCCAAATTTAAATGTATTTGATATAGTATTAGGACAAAAAACAGTAAATATTGGTTCTTTGAAGACAGCCTCAAAAGAAGAAAACGAAGGAATTGATCCAACAGTTTGGAAGCCAATGGACTTAATGGCTTCTGAGGGAAGTGCGGGAGAAGATCCTAATGCTGAAAAGCCTCGTTTCTACGAAGGAGATAAGGAGTTACTTGCTGTAGCAAATGCAGTTAAAGAAACTTATACAAAGGGAAAAATTGTTGAAGGAACGATAGGCTCTGCTGACGTTTGGAACAATGAGGTTGACCGAATTAAATGGTTCCATACTAAATATGGTACATCTGTTGAAGAAATGGAAGGTGCTTCAGCGGCACAAATTGCAAAAGCCTATGATGTAGCGTTTTTAGGAATTAGAGTATTATCTAATAACAAAGTGAATGGTGGTAAATACAATCCAAACACAGCTGCAGCATGTCAGGAATATGTTTTTGAAGTCGTTAAGAAATTTATTTCTACTAAAACAGGTAAATAAGAAGTTTACTATATAACGATAGAGCCTAATTTCTCTCATGTAGAACTGAGAAATTAGGCTTCTTATATTCAAAAAGAGATATAAGTAGATGATGGCTATTGAAAAAAACGAGATTGAAGAGATCAATCTCGTTTTTTATGATTAAGTAGCTGGTATTTCAAAGATATCAGCTGATAATTTTTCTCCATTATACTCGATCCAATATTCAACTTTTTGAACTGCTGTTGTGGATTTAATATTATCTAAAGTAATGGTTGCAGTAGTTTTATCTTCGCTTAATGTGATACTTTGCGGTTTAATTACTTGTTCAGTACCTGCGTTAATGATAACAGAAACTTTTACATCTGCTGTCGTTAATGATTTTACAGCCATATCAAACTCAAGCGTAAGTTTTCCATTAATCGCATCAATATAATTCAATTCTGCGACAGGTGGTTTAGTTGCATCCATATATACTTCAACTAAATCTGTATATTCTTTTGTTAATTCAGTATTGAATGTTGTTGAAGTATGGCTTAGTAAAGGTTTGGTTGTTTTTAATAAACTATAAGCATTTTCTAACTTTCCAGATTCTAATAAGCTAGTAGCTTGCTCTAATCTATTTGAAACTTTTATATCATAATTGTATTTTTTATATTTAGCAGTTTGATCGTAAAATTCATTAAAGAATGCTTTTTTCACTTTTACATCAAAAACTTGATCATAAGTAGCAAATTGTCTTGAAGTAATGTATTTAGCTAGTTTTTCGTGAGCAATTTCTAAGGATTCAATATCCTCATCTAATACAGCTGTTTGAAGTTCAGTCTCAATACTAGTTGACGCATCATACACCGAAGCAGCTTTTAAATAAGGTTCTACACGATTTGTAATATAAGTCTTGTATGTATCATTTAATTCTGTTAGGTATTTTTTCTTATTACCTTTTGCATATTTTTCAATTGTTTTTTTGGAAGAAATGTATTGGCTTTTCGCTTTATTATATTCTGTAACGACGGTAGACTTTTTAGCTAGTGTACCAGTCTTTTCAAGTGGTGTGATATATGAACTATATGCTTTTTTCATTTGTGATTTAGTTTCGCTAACGACTTTTGAAATATTTAGTGCAGCTTCTGATGAAGAAGGGTTAGCAGCAAAAAGTGCAGCGACAATCATTGCGCTAGCAGTAGCTATCTTATAAACAGATTTTAATTTCATTATTTGGAAATTCTCCCCTCAAAAATAGATAAATAGATTAATAATGGTTAATAAAGTGAAGGTACATAAGTGGATTGATGAATAATTCTCATTTTCGTTGTAATCATAATTGATAATGATAACCATTGTCAATTAGTTTTGTAAAATATTCTGCAAAATAAAAACCACTTTCACAAAAGTAGAATGTATTATGTGAAAGTGGTGTGTATGTAATTTCTTTGATGTGTGTGATTACTTGTTTTTATCTACAACGACATGAGCAAATTTATTAGCAGAAAGATCCACCTCAAAAGCAGCGCCGAAGCCAACTACATAGCGTCCTTCAGAAGGTGTCAGTTTAAATAGTGACATATCAATTCCACGTAACATATTCATCATCGGTAAACCGTGAATTTTTTCAAACTTATCAAAAACTTCTTCCTGATTTTCATTACCAATATTTTCAGAAGTACATTGGAAACGAGCTCGTTCTCTAGCAAATAGATTTGGAGACTTAGACTCATCAGCGATTAGCATGATGTAAATATTCTCATTATCTTCTATAAATTGATAGTGATCCGAAATTTTACTAATAAATATATAGAAACTTTCTTCGTGTTTAACAAAAGGTGCATAACTAATAAAAGGATCACCATTTCGATCTTTTGTGCTGATGACGATCGTTTTTGACTCATTGATAAAATCAACGTATTTCTGTTTAAACGTTTCAATATTCAGTTGTTTTTGCATGAATATCCTCCTAAGAGTACAAAAGTATTTTAATCATAGCTTTTAAAATATCATTCCAAAGCTAATTTGAATGATAACAATTATCATTTTCAATTGCAATATAAATATTTTTACTATTTTTAATATTTAAAAGAAAAGCAGGGAGTACCTAAGGATGATGAGAATTGATGATTGTAAATGTCGACTAATATATCAAGAAACTTGAAAAAAAGTAATTGACAATCATTCTCAACGTAATCTAATATCAAGTCGAAGGGCATAATTGATAATGATAATCATTAATAATTACAAATTACTAAAGGAGAAATAATCATGAAAAAATTTATACTAAGTATGTTATCAGTTTTATTAACTTTTAGTTTAATAGCATTTAATACATCTACTACAGAAGCAGCAAGTAAGAAAATAACGGTGAAGGATTTCGCTGGTCGCTCAGTTACTTTTAGTAAGGCACCTACAAGAATTGCAGTATTAAGCTCTGGAGATCTTGGTACTGTGAAAGCTTTAGGATCTAAAATCGTAGGTCGTCCAACGACAGTTTCAACTGTGGATTCAAGTTTAAAAAACATTACACAAATTGGTACAGTTTTTTCACCAAATTATGAAAAGATTGCAAGTGTAAAACCAGATGTAGTTATTGCAAGTACTGCTTTTAAAGCAAATATTAAAAAAGTAGAAAACTTAGGCGTCAAAGTCATTATTACTTCTGGCGCATCAGTTAATGATATAAAATCAAGCATTACATTATTAGGAAAAGTACTAAATAAAGCACAAAAAGCAAAAGTATTGACTGGAAAAATTGATAGCAGAATTAAAAAATATAGTAAAAGTAAAACGAATGTTAAGGCAGTCATCTTATTTGGTTCAGGAACTAGCTCTTTAGTTGCATTGCCAAGCTCATTTTCGGGTGATGTTTTAAAGAAAACAGGTGGAAATAATATTGCTTCAAGTTTTTCTGAAGTAAAAGATTTCCCAGGTTACGCTAATTTAAGTACTGAAAAAATTATTGTTTCTAACCCAGATGTTATTTTTATGATTACACATACAGATCCAAAGAAAACGAAAGCCGCAATGGTTAAATTGATGTCATCTAGCGCATGGAAAAATTTAAATGCAGTTAAGAAGAAAAATATCGTATTTTTACCAAGTGATTTATTTGCAGCAAGCCCTGGAATTAAAATTACAGATGCGATGGATTATATGAACAAAGAGTTATTAAAAGTAAAAGCGAAAAAAAATAAATAATGAATTCGAAAAGGGTGTTTTTAGAGGGGAATAGTCTTAAAGCACCCTTTCTCATTTTTGAATTTTATGGGGGAAATGAATGATGGAAAGGCAATCAAATGTAGCTGAAGCACAAAATGAGCCAACAATTAGTAAAGAAAAAAGAGTACATCCATATACAAAGAAAAGAGTTTCAACATATATTTTTTTAGTTGTTGCGATTGTACTAGTTGCTCTTTATTCAACAATTACTGGTAGTGTTAAGCTAAATCTAAGTGAAGTATGGGAAGGTTTAACAAGTTCAAAAGATCCAATGCTTCATACAATTGTTTGGGATCTTAGGTTACCTAGAATAATAGTTGGATTAATTGTTGGGATGTGTTTAGCCGTATCGGGATCAATTATGCAAGGGGTAATGAAAAATCCACTTGCTGATCCAGGGATTATTGGTGTGTCAGCAGGAGCTGCATTTATGGCAGTTATCATTATGATTGTTCTCCCACAATATATTCTTTTATTACCAATCGCAGCTTTTACAGGTGGATTTGTAACAGCAATGTTAATTTATGGTCTTGCTTGGCAAAACGGGTCTTCACCTTCAAGAATTATACTAGTTGGCGTTGCAGTTAATTCAGTAATTGGCGCAGCGATGAGTGCCCTAATGTTATTATTTAGTGACAGAGTTCAAGCAGTACTACCTTGGATGGCCGGAGGAATTTCTGGGGTAACATGGGACCAAGCAAGAGTGGTTTCAATATATGCAATACCAGCATTAGTACTTTCACTGTTTGCCATTAAACATATTAAAATCCTAAGTTTAGGTGATGAAGTAGCAAAAATTTTAGGGCACAATGTTGAACGTAGTCGCTTCTTCTTGATCCTCATCAGTACATTCTTAGCTGGTATTGCAGTTAGCGTTTCTGGATTAATTGGTTTTATTGGGCTTGTCATTCCACATATTATGCGAATGATTGTAGGGAATGATTACCGTTATGTGTTACCTTTGTCAGCTTTAGGGGGCGGAGTATTCTTAGTATTTGCAGATACAATCGCACGTAGTTGGTTTGATCCAATTGAATTACCGGTTGGTGTTTTACTATCATTCCTTGGTGGACCGTTCTTCTTATATATTTTAAATAAAGGAGGAAAAACACGTGCTTTTAACTAAAAAGGTTTCCTTTAAACACTCAGAATCTTTTTCACTGGATAACATCAATTTCGAAATTACAAAAGGAGAAATTGTTAGTTTAATTGGTCCGAATGGTTCTGGAAAGTCAACAATTCTAAGAATTATTACGAATTTACTAAAGCCAAATGAAGGTGCAGTTTTATTAGATGGGGATGAGATTAAAAATCTAAGTAGGCAGGCAATAGCGAAAAAACTATCGATGCTGCCGCAAGTTCATAATAATGAATTAGATTTGACTGTTAGAGAGCTCGTTTCATTCGGTAGAAATCCACATAAAGGTTGGTTTCAAAAATTAGATTTTGAAGACGAAAAAATAATTGATTGGGCACTAGAAGTAACGAATTTACAATCTTATGAGTTTCGATTTCTTCAATCATTATCAGGTGGAGAAAGACAAAGAGCCTGGATTGCTATGGCAATTGCGGGACGCCCTAATGTGTTATTATTAGATGAACCAACTACATTTTTAGATATCGCTCATCAATTGGAAGTAATGGAACTGATTCAAATGCTAAATGATCGTTTTGGCATGACAATTGTTATGGTATTACATGATATCAATCAGGCTGCCCAGTATAGTGACAGATTAATTGTCTTGAAAAATGGTTGCATTGAATATGATGGGAATTCACAATACGTGATTTGCAAAGAAATGTTCCATGATATATTTGAGATTGATGTAGAAATATTTAATGATGGGGATCGTCCGTTTTTTAAACCAATCAGAAATGTTGGTAAATTAAAAGAAGAAGAACGTTTCCGGGTACATAGTTAAAGAAGTTAACCAATTTTTATAATATAAAGGAGGTACATGAATAATGATTATGACAACAAATACTATTCGTGTCGTAAAAGGGCATGGAGATGAAGTAATTGAACGATTTAAAGTCTCAAAAGGAATTCATAAGTTTCCAGGCTTTATCCGTATGCAAGTTTTAAAAACAATGGATCTAGAAGAGTACGATGAAGTGAGAGTATGTACAACTTGGGAAACTATGGATCATTTCCAAGGATGGGTAAATTCAGATTCTTTTAAAGCAGCCCACGCAAAGAGACAAGAACAACAAGCTTCAAATGAAAATAGCATCATGTTAGGTTCACAATTAACTTGTTATGAAATTCCTGTAGAGCACTTACGTGAAGAGGATGAAAAGTAAGAACTGTATAATAGATCGTATAAAAACATAAGATACCCCGACAAAGAGAGTCTGTTATAGAGCTCTCTTTTTCATTACAATTCGTATCATGATATAGTAGTGATTAGTGCCTAGAGAATATTGAATTGTAAGGAGGAATGAACATGAAAAAACAAGTGATTGAATCTTTTAACCAATTATCTGTAGCTTATGAAAACACAGTAGATCACGAAAGCCCCTATAATACGCACTATGAGAGACCTGCAATGATGTCAGAGTTAGAAAAAAATCTTGAGAATTATCAAATTTTAGATGCTGGTTGTGCGGCAGGCTGGTATACTGATGCGCTATTAAAAAGAGGCGCAGCTGTGACTGCAATTGATATTAGTCAAAGCATGGTTGAAGCAACAAAACGAAGAGTAGGAAATAAGGCTAACATATTATGCCTTGATTTAGAGGAGACACTTCCATTCAAAAATGAAACATTTCATATCATTATCAGTTCTTTAACTCTACACTACATAAAGGATTGGGATTCAGTATTTACAGAGTTTAAGCGCGTACTTAAACCAAATGGCGTATTATTGTTCTCAGTTCATCATCCATTTTCAGATTACACTATATTTAAAAGTGAAAATTACTTTTCAAAAGAGTTACTCACAGATCAGTGGACAAAAGCAGGCAAAGAAATTGAAGTTGTTTTTTATAGAAGACCACTACATGAAATCATCCAATCAACCGTAAATCACTTTACGCTATCTTCTCTCATCGAACCACAACCTATACCTGAACTGAGAAATAAAAATCCAAAAGCTTTTCTTACATTATCAAGAGAACCAAGATTTTTAATGATAAAAGCGGTTAAGAATAGTGGATAAACCGAAAAAAGAGTTCTTTAAATAGAACTCTTCTTTTTGGAAACAATAGAAATGATCATCATGTTACATTGAAATTTTATTTTGCTTATAATCTAACTGTTTTGAATGTGCCATTTTATATGCCATTATGCCAAAAAGTACACCTGCAAGTGCTCTAAAAATTGTAGAAATAACCATAGCAAAATTCATGCTGTAAGATTCAAGTAAAAATACGCCAACTTGCGGTGCAATAAATGCAATAATTGAAAGTAAAAAGTTATAGTTGGCAATATAGGAAGTACGATGGTCTTCTTCAGTCGCGTCTAATAAACTATTAAATAGAATTAAGACGGTTCCGGAAACGAAAAAGCCTGAAAAGAAATTGACGATAAATAAGTAAATAAAATTAGTTGAAAGAATGTTTAATATTGGTGCTGTAGCCATTCCAATTGAGATCCAAATTAACAATTGGGTGTTACTATAGCGATTTGCCATTTTTGCCCACCATGGGTAACTGACAATTTGTGATAATTGATTACTGACAGTAAATAAACTCACCCAGAATGCAGTTGCATGTGCAATTCGAATTTGATAAATCGAAAAAAGTGACCATGCCATTTGCCAAGCAAAGTTAAAGAATAACGCACAAATTAAAAAAGTTACATATGGTTTGTATTGAAAAAGATGCTTTGAAAAAGGTGAATAGTGCTCTGTAAGTTGAAGATTTGTCTTCTCTTCTTTATGCTTCAAAATGTAATATAACTCAAACATCCCAAAAATAAATGCAACTAAAAATAGTAATTGATAAGGAAGTGCAGTAGAAGAGTGATAGGCTTTCATGCATAAACCTACAATTAGTGTTGCAATCATGCCGATCAATGTAAGAACCTTATTTCGTTGACCAAAAAATAGATTTCTGCGTTCTGCAGGTATCAAATCTCCAATAAAAGCCTGCCAACTTAAATTCATAAATGTTCCTGGTAAATTCATGATTGCAATTAAAATGACAAAAAACCACGCAATATGATCTGTTTTTATAAATGGAAGAAATACCATTAGAAGAAGAAACAAGCGCGTAAATAGAATGGAGTAAGCTGTAAATTTTCTTTTTTCTTCAAGCTTATTAACAATAAAAGCAGCCGGCAGCATTGCAGCCATTCCTACAATGGAAGGCAATGAAGAGATTAAACTAACTTGATAGTTAGATGCGCCTAAAATAGCAATAGCAAACAAAATAAAATAGTTATTCGATAAGCTAAGTGCAATCGTTTGTGCAGCCCCGTTTTTAATACTCTGGGATTCATTATGAAGAACGTCTTGTTTACTGTAAATCAACTGATTTTCCTTCTTCCTTTATTAATGTAATTTAATGAGTTCGAATACTGATAAAATATAAGTTATTTAGTTGATTTTAAATTTTTAAATAATTCATATGAACAATAGCATATTTATGATGAAATATCTATGGATAAAACCAAAGTTTTTTGTGAAAAAATTTCCAAAAATTTTCGATAAAAAGGTTATGAAAAAAAGTACTTAAAAATTGCATTTACACATAAAATTGACTAAACTTATATAATCTTTGTTTACAAAAATAAAAGATAAATCATTTAAACCCATTAAATATTGGAAAGTACATTTTTAAATAGTTAAGCCATACTATTATTAGAGTTGACGTTTAAATAAATCTTTATTTTAAACGTCAATTTTTTATTGTAGATATGTTGTTTTATACATAATTAAGTTTACAACAAGGAGAAGAGACATATGTTTACACCAGTTTATAAAGTGAATGAGCAGGGAGAGATTTACTTAAGCACAAATAGTTTTTCAGTATCATACGATCAATTTAAAGAAGATGAAATGGGTAACGCATATGTAATTGTAAAAAGTGGAGAAGAACCAATCTTAAAAGTAAAACTTCTTCTACATAATATTGGAAATGCTAGAACACAAGAGCTAGAAGTAAAAAACAAGTCAGGACTAGGATTAGTTGAAATTCGACTTCTGCATGTGAAAATTAAAAAGTTTAAAAATGGATGGGGCGCAAAGATTCAATTACAAAATGGTGAATTGATTATTAAAGGGGATATTCCGAAACACGTAAAAATACAAGTAGTTCGGAAAGTAAAACTAGGTTAAGAAAGAAGCTATTAAAAAATAGCTTCTTTTTTTTGTCTACTTTTTCTTAGTAATTCTTGTTTATTATATAGTCACAAAATGTAAAATGAATCATTTTTTCTAGCTAAGACAATCTTAAGTAAAAATTAAGGAATCTATTACATAATGCAATTAATCAATTAAAAGGAGTGTTATGTATGGAAAACGTGGAAACAAATGAGGTCACACAAAAGTTGAATAAATTGGAGAAAAATGCGAGAAATAAAGCAAGTTTTGATTTGAGTCCTAAATTAGTTTCTATCTTATTAATCGTTAATTTAGTGATTGGTATGTTTAGTTTAGCTGGAATTGGATATTTAAGTTTTAAAGACATGAATCGTAATCAAATGATCCGAACAAACTTCCCTAATGGTGGTAACTTCAATGCTCCTAATGGAGATATGTTCAATCAACAAAATCAAGGACAACCATCAAATAACTAAGGAGGAGAAAAAATGAAAAAGTGGATTATCGGAATAGTAGTGATCATTATTTGTGCGGGTACGGGCGGATATTTTTATTTAAAACCAAAGGCACAAGAAACTTCAACAAATACAAGAACACAGGTAGCACAAAAAGGTACATTAGAAGTAAAAGTAAGTGGATCTGGTTCGATTGCAGCAACGAATAGTGAAGATTTAATGTCAGAAACAAATTCTGAGGTTGATGAAATTCTTGTTTCGAAAAATGAAACAGTTGAAGAAGGAGATGAGCTAATCAGCTTTACTGATGGTAGCGATTCAATTGAAGCTCCATTTTCAGGAACAATTACTTCTATTGCGGTAGAAGAAGGAGACAAGGTGAATCAAGGAACAGTTGTCTTACATATTACAGATTATAAAAATTTAGAAACAACTATTGGTGTTGATGAGCTAGATATTGCAAAAGTAAAAGTTGGACAAAGTGTAACAGTCGGTGTAAGTGCTTTTCCTGATACAACATATAAAGGTAAGGTTAGTGAGGTCTCAAAAGAAGGTGAAGTTTCAAATGGGGTTTCTACTTTCAATGTAAAAGTTAAACTAAATAAATCAAATAATTTAAAAGTTGGCATGACTACAGAATCTGCTGTCTTAGTTCAAAAGAAAGAAAATGTAACATATGTTCCAGTTGAAGCAATTAATACAAGTAATAATGTTAAATACGTTATTATAAATGATACTTCTTCTTCGAGTTCAGAAGATCAAGCAACTACAAGTACAGTGGAAGTTAAGACTGGAATTACGAATGAAAACTATGTTGAAATTGTATCTGGAATTCAAGCTGGCCAGCAGGTCGTATTACCACAAATTCAATCATCTAATTCTAATAACTTTGGACCAGGAGGTGGATTCCAAATGGGAGGGAATTTTTCAGGACCAGGTGGACAAGGTAGTCAAAGAATGATGATCCGTGGTGGTGATAATAGTGGAAAGTAAGGATTTAATCCAAATAACGGATATGAACAGATATTATGAATTTGGTGGAGAAACTCTTCAAGTGTTAAAGAATGTTTCAATCACCATCAATAAAGGAGATTTCGTGGCGATTGTAGGACCATCAGGATCGGGTAAATCAACCTTTATGAATATGATTGGTTGTTTAGACCAGCCAGATTCAGGGAGCTATTTATTTGATGGAGAATCAATTGAGGATATGAATGATCGAGAGCTAGCACTTATTCGTAATCAAAAAATTGGATTTATCTTTCAAAACTTTAATCTATTAACTAAATTAAGTGCATTAGAAAACGTCGAATTACCTTTAAGTTATAGAGGACTTTCGCAAAAAGATCGAACAAATATGGCAATTCAAGTTTTAAGAGAAGTTGGGTTGGAAGAGAGAATGCATCATCTTCCATCACAGCTTTCTGGTGGTCAGCAACAAAGGGTAGCAATTGCAAGGGCTCTTGCAGGTAGACCAGATATTTTATTAGCAGATGAACCAACGGGAGCATTAGATCAAAAGACGGGTAGAGAAATATTAGATTTAATGAAAAAACTTCATAAAGAGGGACATACGATTATACTCATCACACATGACGAAAAAATAGCGATGGAAGCTTCTAGAGTCGTAAGAATTGAGGACGGATGCCTAAGTGAGGAAGGAGGAATGTCACTTGGGAATGTCACAATT
>Ga0102589_1003644_pt1 | contig 15649 bp, 21 predicted proteins | sample AraplaMF_Col_mLB_FD_76858 | JGI IMG/M metagenome (GOLD analysis project Ga0102589, IMG submission 76858) | Arabidopsis root microbial communities from the University of North Carolina, USA - plate scrape MF_Col_mLB | ecosystem: Host-associated > Plants > Roots > Endosphere | place: USA... | reverse complement strand
CTATATACTCTAAGTTTAGTAGTTAATCCTTTAATAAAATCGACTGATTTTTTATGAAAAGCCTATTCCTATCTTAATAATAAATATAATTTTACTTTTTCAACTAATCTGCCATCTACTGCAATAAAAAAAAGCACCAATTAGGTACTCGTAATATTCAACAAACGCGCCAGTTAGTTTGATAAGTAGGAACCTAAAATCTTAAAATTGATTTTTTATTTTGCATTATTAAAGTAAAACCCAAATATTCTTAAAGCTGAAATTTCAATCTTTTTCCCATTTTTGTCTATGAAAGTAATTTCATGTTTTGAAATAAAAAAACCATCCCTAGTATAAGAAGAATCAAATCTAAGTTTTCCATTTGGACCATTCCAACCTAATAGATGATTATCAGCAGTAGTAATACCTTTTTCAAATGCTAAAAAATTTTCAAATGTCTGTATACTACATAAGTTTGTTATTAAAAGAATTATTAATGTACCAGCTACAAAATACAAAATAAATTTTTTCATTTTATAATTCCATTTTCAACAATACTACCAGTTAAAACAAAAATAGGCTGCCCGTAGCAGCCTATTTTTGTTCAACTAATGCGCCAGTTAGTTGAAGAAGGATTAGAATTACTCTTTATTCAATTAATTCTCTCATCAATTTACTTAATACATGAAAAAGCCAAAACAACAGGAACTCTTTGTCTTCTTGCAAACTCTTCCTCACTACTAAAATTCCCTCTTTTTGGTGTCCCTTCGCGTAAGTCTAATACATTAAAACCTGCTTGTTTAAGTTGATGAAAATATTGTTCAATAGTTCGATGATATTTCACTACTACTCGTTCAATCCAAGGCTCTCTTCTTTCACCATCTAAAAAATAGTCATCTACAACCCAATTCTCACGTCTATCCCCTGATTGTTTACTAACAAAAGATGCAGTTGTTAGTGGATGTTGAATACTGAAAACAAATCTACCATTTTCTTTCAAAGTCCGATGAACATTTTGAAATAGCTTGTCTATTTCAGATACATAATGAAAAGCAAACCGAGATGTAACAAGCTCATATGTCTCAGCTGGGTACGAAAAAGATTCCATTGATTCTAAATAAATATCACCATTTAGCCCAAGTAAATTCGCACTTGCTACCTCAACCATTTGTTTTGATCCTTCAACACCTGTATAATTTTTTGCCCCTAATTGTAAAAGTTCTTTCCCAAATGATGCGTCACCACATCCTAAATCTAAAATGTTTTCATCTTGAATGTCGCCTATTAATTCAAACATAATTGGACCTTCGATGGCATTATTTGGACTATCTTTTCGACCCCTGCGTTTCATATAAGTTGAAAAAAAATCATTCTGATCGTACACACTTGCTCCTCTAAATTCCATAAAAACCTCTCCTTTTTGATTGTACTTATGTATTGAAATTAATCTCCTAAAACACTCCTTACAAAAAAAGAACTAAAGGTTAGACAACCTTTAGTTCTTTAAAAAATAAAATGGAGAAAAAAATAAATAAAAAGTCCAATTGTTCACAAAAGAATAATTGAATGATCTCATTGATTTTCATCTCCCTTCTTAACTAATTTTCTAATTAGTCTAAATATTCCTCCAGTAAGTTTATAAAATCAGTAAGAGTAGGTCAAGAAAATTTTTTTAACAAAAATAATAATTCCTAATTAAACTAATGTGCAATTTTCTTCAACAAATATGAGCAACCAATGTCTACTGATCTTCAACTAAAGCGCCAGTTAGTTGAACAAGTATACTAATTATTTTCACAAGTAAATGACTATTTTATTTACTATTTAGAATTGGATTTACTGCGAAGCATGTAGTCGTCGTATGCTTCTTGTATCTTATCTTTGCAAACCTCTTTCCATAGTTCCTTTAATTCCTTAACCTTACTTTCAGAATAGACTTCCGGCTCCATTTCACCACCAAATCCTATCCAAGCATCATCTTCTACTTCTCCATTTTCACCAGAAAAGGCTATTTCATTTGGAGCAGTAGCGTGTCCAACATACAGACAATTATTTTTCAAACAATGGTAACCAGGATTCTTAGCTCCGTATTTGCAGTACTCAGGAACTGCCCCAACTTTTTTACTCTCATCTAAACCATGCAAACAATGTACTTCAACGATAACATGATTAAATGGAATATCAATCGCCTCTCTTTCTAATTTTTTTTGATGTTTTAAAACATTATCAGTAATATCCTCTTCTCGAAACTCTCCTGTTAAAAGGACTGACAAAATCGTCAATCAAGTTGTTAAACTAAAGCGCCAGTTAGTTACATAACAACTTTTTACCAATCATGGAATGGGTTTAAAATATTTTCCCCAACCTCTTCAATTGTTTCCTCAATTTCTTTTCTTATTTTCTTATCCATATCTGGATTTTGAATTAAGGATTCTTTTGCAACTTCAAAGCACTTCTCTAAGCTAAGATTTACTATCAAATAAGTCATTATTTCTACATCTTCAAAGTTGTCTGTATGCCATAAGTTACATAGTATTATATCTATCTTGTTTCGAATTTCATCTTTTAATATATTATGGGTGTAAGTTAGCCTAGAAGATAACTCTTCTAATGCTTCAAAAAGATAATATTTATTAATTTTTTGTAGATTATAAGCATCTAATATTTCAATAAAAAACATATCTAACTTATCTGATGGAATGCTATCTGGTAATTCATTGTATTTTTTTAAATAATCCAAAGAACTCATCCTTTCTATTGCAAAGAGTTTTTTAAATATATTCCTTTTCTTTTTACATTATCCTTTATTTAACTTAAACCGCCTGTTATCAAAATAAAAAGAGCCGCCATTGGCAACTCTTGATCTGCAACTAACGCGCCAGTTAGTTCAATAAGAAAAAATAAAAAGCCACTTTTATTAGTGGCATTTATGTAGAAATGATTTTATTTGATTTTTAAGGCTTTTGTTTTACTTCTTTAACAAGGTGAGTTACTCCATCTATGACATAAACATCAACTTTTATTTTGTTGTCTTTACTGTCTTTATAAAGATTATATCCACCTTTATCACCTTTTAATTTTAGTTCGACCATATATTTTTCTGGCCCTTTTGCACTTCGGAAAGGTTTTAACTCAATAATATCTTTTTTAGTATATCCACGTTGTTTTAAATAAACTTCTGTTTCTTTTTTAATTGAATCTTTTCTAAAGTCATCATATTTAAATGGTGAAATTACTAAGAAAATAATTAATAAAAGTGCAATTAGAATTTTCTTTTTATTAAATTTCAATTCACTCTTTGATCGAATATGCTTCGAATCTTGTAGTTTACTCATTGTTGTTCTCCTAACATATCTATATTCAAATATGAATTAACCTTAAGTTTGAAATTTACCCCCACCACATTGCCAAAACAAATATAGACCAACAAGAAATAAATAAAGCAATGACACCAATTAATGAAAAATATGTCCAGAAATCAACATTTAATATTTCTCGTTTCATATATAAAATAAATGTTAATAAAATAGAAGTTATATATAAGAATAAACTTATTATAGTTAGCAAAGTTAAATAGAATAACGGAGGTTTTCTAAAGAAATACTCATTGAAATAGTAAGCCATTTCTTGACCGAATATCCCTAAGAGACTTGCTAAAATTACACTACTTAAGATGGCTGCTTTTGTTTTTATCATCAATTTCTCTCCATACTAATATCTACTTTACCTTTCATAATCATCAATCAATTTACTGTTTGTTAATTCAGAAAGTCGATTCATTACATCTTCCTGATCAAACGAGCTGTACCATCGATAGTCTGAATCATCTAAAATACGATAATGTTGACTTATTACATTTTGTTGTACACGATAGACCCCTTTTTTCTCAATTTCAAGCCAAAACAATTTCCCACCTAGTGTTTTTTCTTTTGGAGTATTCATTCCATCATGTGCGAGTGTTTCGATAACCTCAAACGGTTCATCACCAAAAAAGTTTTTTAAAATCATACTATCCTTGAACAAAGCACATACTGCAACTGTATTCGTCCATCCTAATGATGTTCGTTCTTTTTCAATTTGTACTAGTGTTTTCTTTGAAATACCAAGAACAGTTGCCATTCTCTCTTGCGAATACCCTTTTTCTAGACGAATTAACCTCACATTTTGTGAGATGATCTCAATTAGTTTATCTTTATTCATATTAGTTCACTTCCAAACAGATAGATTCATAACTATTATGTATTTCACCAAAAAGTTACCTACAACAACTCATAGTGTAATTTTACACTTTTTAGTATCGGTTGTAAATATCTATACCGCCAAATACTTAAATAAAAAAAGAACAGCCCTTGGCTGCTCTGGCTATTAAACTAACGCGCCAGTTAGTTCAATAAGAATATAGAGGTATTCCATGTATTTTTGATTGAATAAAATATGTTTCTTCGTATTCTGATTTGTAATAACCTACAGTGTATTTATCTTGATTTATAAGTTCTCTAAATGAGGTAGGAATCTCACAACTCCAATTCAGGCCACTAGGTAAATGCGGAAAATAATCATCATTTGGATTTGGTGTATGTATATAAACTGCATCAGAGCCCGTATCTTCTTCATGGATACAAATCCATGATTGATAATGTACTTGAAAAGAATCCAGTTCTTTCAACAATCTATCGTATAATACTAATTGAGCTTTTATATGTTCTCTTCTTACTTTCAAACTTTGATTTCCAACTCCACAGAAATCTAGGTGTATATGCCAAAAGTCAAACCAAGAGTCATTATCGATCTCTAAATTAAAAAAATTAGCTTTTCTCCATAAATTACGAAAATAGCGCTTCTTTCCACGGAACTTTTTCAATGTTAACCTCCTACTAAATTTCCTTAGGTTTTTACCATAATTTATTCGAGATACATATCAAAAGGTCCTTTTTTCAACTGACGCGCCAGTTAGTTGAAGAAGAAAATTTTAATAAAGTCTTTATTTAACTACAAGCTCCCTTTTCATAGACAACTACCTTTGTTATTATATTTTCATTATTTAGCTTACCTACATAAACTTCATCTACTGAATCTTTCTTTAGCAATAGCGAAAGTTTCTCTAACCTATAGCCTGAATCCAACATCAGTTCCTGAGAAAACTGGACGACCTTTTCACTTGAACGATAAGAAAGTAGCTCACCTTTAAAATTGATTCCTATGAAACCAGGTAAATTCATTTTTTGGGCAATTTTGGACTTCCCACACAGTCCAAGATCCCTCGATGAAACACCAGTATCAGTTGGACCAACCCAATTTTGCGGTATAGTAGTTTGTTCATTCCGATTGGCTCCGTTTTTAACTTGTTCCTTGCTGCACCCAATTAAAACGAAAAGTAACGCGAAAATCAAAAAAATCCACCTAATTTTCTTCAAGAGTAACCTCCTGGCAATAAATTTTATAAACCGGTTTATTAATTTATTTGATAGTATTTATATTCAACAATAAGCTTTAAAGACCTTTAGTTTCCTTGATTATCCTGTCTTTAAACGCAAAAAAATCGACTATTCAGTCGATCATGTTGCTTAACTATTACGCCAGTTAGTACAATTCTCATTATTCTTTTGGATGAAATTCAATAGATTTTGCTTGATACATTTTGTCTCGATATTCATAAACAATAACAATTTCTCCAACAAAACCTCCAGGTGTAATTTGCCCACTAACTGTCACAATCAGTTGATTGTCTTTTACTTCGTATCTAACACTACCTCCGAAGGCTATGTCCTCAAATATGTTTGTAGGTTCAATTTTTAAAGGCGATAACTCGACAATTGATTTCTTATCACCAATAATGATTTCAGCTTTTTTAGTTGATAATTTTGTTTTAACGTTTTTATAGATAATTGCTAATGGATTATCAACAAGTATCTCTCCAAAATAGTTATAATCCGTATTAAAAACATGAACTTCTTCATCGCTTATACCAGTGCCATAACCCTTCGTTAAAATTATTATTAATTCTTTCTTTTCATCTTTGTTGATATCTTCGTAAATAATTTGTGGAGCATAAGTTGGATTATTAGCAACGTTTATCCAAAAAGGTTTTGAATAAATTGTCCCCTTGAAATCAATTTTGAAGTCTCCATATAAATCGTTCATTTTCTTAGCATACATAGTAATATTATCTTCACTTGATTTTGCAACAATTTCATATCCTTCAATAGTTGCTCCTGATTTATTAGGGGCAATTAGAAGGAGAATTGTTATTATTAAACTAATGAATTTTTTCATAAAAAACACCTCATTTAAGTGTTCCAAATGAGGTATTTCTTATTCAACTATCTGCCATTTAGTCCATTTAAAAAAATCGACTATATAGTCGATCATGTAGTTCAACTAACGCGCCAGTTAGTTGAATAAGAAATCTAATTTTATTTATTAATCTCCAGCTGCAACAATTTTTTTTCCTGTCTCTAAAGCATCTAAGCAAAGTTCTTTTAATTCCTTTGAAAAAATTTTCAAATCATTACACTCTTTCTTGTAATTATCATTTATATATTCACATATCTTTATCAATTCTTTTATTTCTAGTTCATTAAATATTTTGTCTCCATACGGATCTAATCCAAGAAGCAAATCTATATTTTTAGATTCTTTAATCTTTTGTCTTACATAAAACTTTTCTTCTTTAATTAGGTATTCGTGTAGTTCTTCTTCAAAAGATACATATCTAACAGCGTAAGCTGCCCCATTAATAGTATTTGAAATACAGAAATCTAAACTCATTTATGCTTTTTCCTTTCATGTTGAACTAACGCGCCAGTTAGTTGAATTAGACTTTTTAAAATTTATATCCATATTCCTTTAGCATGCTTTTTGTATTTTCAATATTTGTTAGTACAATTTGATCGAGAAAATTAGTGTCATTAGATAAAATAGCTTCTTTTAATTCATTTAAAACCTTAAGCTCATTGTTTAAGAAAATTTGAAATTTTTCTTCACTATCAAATTCACTTCTATGGTTATCAATAATAGCTGAGATATTTTGACTTATATATGCTTCTACTACTTTTAGTGCATCTTTATAATTTTTATTTTTTCAAATAGATGTGCAATTTTTCATCACTAAGAAACCGAATTTCTCCATAAGATTTCATGTCTAATTCTAATTCAAATTTCAAAAAACCTTCTTCAGTTTGTACATCTTCAAAAATAGGTAATATCTCTTTATTAAATTGTTGTATGCATTTTTCAAGTTCTTCTTTAATACCATTTAATCTCAGTCGTTTATATTGAAACCAACCAGAATCATAATCTCCGAAATTATACAGCCTATAACTTCCTTCATTTAAAAGAATCTTATCATTTTCTCTTGAAAATGGGAAAATCCCTATATTCAGAGTAAAATTGACAGATTTTTTAAAAATGTTTACTGTTTGTATAATCTCATTATTTGTTACCCTTATAAATAATGAACCTTTCATAATAAACCCTAATGGTAAAAGTATTTCCTTAAACATATCTTTATAAAGTTTTGTAAGATTAGAAGTTAATAACAATTGAATCGACCTTTCTTATCTAAGTTACTACAATTAAAATTGTAATAATTTCTTTACTTATTTCATCTTAATTTCTATTAATTATATCATTCCTTTTTAAACTACACTGCCTGGTACTTGAAAAAGAGCTGCCGAAGCAACTCGATGTTCTAAAACTAATGCGCCAGTTAGTTGCATAACATTATAGGTTTTTATTACCTAGTAATTGGTGACTTTTCTTTCTCCCAATCTGTAGGTCCTTCATTATTCGGTAAAAATTTTCTCCAATATTCTCCAGTTTCTTTATTAAAAATAATTACATTATTCTCGTTAACTGGAATCATTTCGTATTTGTATTCATTCGAAATTTTTGATGTATTGTTTTTATTATTTGAAAAAGTTAACATTAAAAACAATCCTAAAATTGCGCATCCAATTATAATTGAAGCGCCAATAATAGTTGAATTACTCTTCATATACCCCACTCCATTTTACAAAATTTAACATTATATGTTACTTAAACATTCTATAAATTATTATTTTATCCTCTTTCCTTATTCAACTAATCTTAGTCGCGAACAATGAGTCCAGAACTTAGACGTTTTGGACTTTTTTAGGTACGAATATACTTCCTTTTTTCTTGCAAGTTTTTATATTAAAAAAAGCTGCAATTAAACAACTCGTGATCTTCAACTAACGTGCCAGTTAGTACAATAAGATTTATAATAAAGTTCCTTATATATTCAAAGGAAAATACTTCATATACTTCATATACTTCTATACATATATCAAGTAAGATTGTTTATTTTTCTTTTCTTCCATATAATGATAGCCATAATAATTAGACCAATTAGGGCTATTAGTGTGGTATACCTTCAATAAAAAAGAAACCAGCCCAAAAGGCCCACCAAGTGTTAAATCAGACAAAGTTTTACATGTGAAAAACAACGAAAGTGATTGGGAAGAAAGCGAATCATTTAATGTAGAGGATTTCAAATTGAAACTAAAGTAATATTACACGTTTGAAAATATGATATCGTAGATTTAGTGTTGACTAAATATTCAAGGAGGGTAACTATGAGTAAAACGTGGAAAATCGTATCTGCCTCTGTCTTATTTGTCATTATTTTAGCCATTGGAGTCAAAGCGATGGGCGCAAATAGTGAAGGATCTTCAACTAAGAAATTTGCTTGGGAAAACTTAAGTGCTGGATTACAAGATGAAGTTACTACTGAGTGGAAAGACGCAACCATTGAGAAGACAAAATTAAAAGAGAAATTTGGTCAATTTGATGAAAAATACATTGATCAAGAAGTTTATGCAATAACTTTTAAAGTAAGTGAAAATTCCGTTCTTGGTGATATTACTGCCTATGTATCATTAGATGGAAAAACATTTATTGGTGTAGGAATTAGAGAATAATTAAATAAACAAAAAAGGTGCTTGTATCATTCAAGCGTCTTTTCTATATACCATTTCCAACTACACAGATTTAAATACATAAACTTAATTCATTGTGAAGAAACTTTATTATATTTTCGGAAACTGCCGATAACGCTAAAACCTAGCCTAAAAAGCTAGGTTTTTATGTTTATCATAGTGAACTAACGCGCCAGTTAGTTCAATAAGAAATTTAATAAAACTGTTCTCTTAGTTCTATTAAAAAATTCCTTAGTTCTTCTAATTTACCTATTCCAATATCAAATGAACCTCTTAAATGAATTGGTTCTAAACCATATGCAATTTTATTAAGTTCATATTTAACATTACAAATTTCAGGATTTACTTTTTGTAATTTAATTTCGAATTCATTAGGGCTCATGCTTTTAAATGTATGGCAAAAAGTATCTTTATAAGCGTTACCCTTGCTTATTATTAAATACCCTTCTATGTTTTCCCATTCAATCCAAACATCTGAAAGACTCCCTGAAAACCCACGATCATATATTTCTAATTTCAAACTAATACTTGGGTATCGTTGTTCTAATTCTTTTACTTCTATTTTTAAAGATGATAAACCATTTATAGAGTGAATTGTAAACATCATCGAACATTCCATTCATTTAAAATTGTTATTTTATATTCCTTTATAACTATTGCGCCAGTTATTTGAATATGAAAAAGTAATATTATCTTACTCTTTGTAAATAAACTTTAACTGGTTCAACCAATTCAATTGTTGATTCTTCAACAACGTCAGATTCCTCTATTACTAGTCCGTCATGATATGGAAAATTTAAAAACTCTTCAATGATTGGTGTTATTATATCTATAATTTGTATATCTCCACCAAAAGGTAGGTTTGTATGAAAGTCTGAGATTAAATTAAATCGTAACCTTGCTGAAAACCTATCAAACCAAACATAAAATAACATTCCGTGATTGTACTTTGAGTTAATTATCTGTTCTTTCCTGTTCTGGATTACCTTACTAAAAAAATCAATTAAATCTTCTACTTTAAATTCATTTACTAATTTTTGTTTCATAGAAATAGACCAAGTGTTATTTGATATTTCATCATCTAAATAATCAAGATTGCTACCAATAAATATTTTATCATCCACAATCTCTTCAAGCTCCTGTAAAAACTCTTTCTTGTTCATTTCATTCTCCTAATTTATTATCTTTATATCCATGTCTATTTCTCCAAATTTAAATAATATTCCTCTATTTCCTTGTTGAACTGCCTGTTAACACAATAAAAAAGGGACTACCGAAGTAGTCCACCGTTCTACAACTAACGCGCCAGTTAGTTGAATAAGAAAGTAAAACGACTGTCCGAATTTAGGTGAGCCGGTTTACTTATTTATTAATATTTAACATTTGCAGATTCTATATAAAAATATAGAAAAAAACTAGTAGCCTATTAGAATTCCCCCATTAATATACCTACATATTAACTTTTCTATTTTTCACTAAACTACACGGTTATTTTGAATTAATGTTGTATTCTATTTGTAAGAAAGGAATACCAAAGATTCGCATCTTGTGATGTGCTATGAGTGATCCTACACTTGTCTCTTTAATCAAGAAGTACTCAGATAATGGTAGCTTAAAAAGCGTTTTGCTAGATGCTAAATAAATACCTGGGTCTCCTTCTCCCTCACTCGTAAGAATTAGAGAGCCATCGATAGCCTCAAGCTGTAAAATACCAATCATTGACGAATAGGGAAGTGGAAGTGCTATATTCATATACGTCCTTCCCTTAGTTTCATGTTGAGAGTAAATTGCAATAAATACGGTATTCTCCTTCACCTGACGCATCCAAACTCTGGGATTTTTTCTACCATCAAGTAATGAATCAACGATACGTATTTTATATGTCATTTCAGTAAGTTTACTTGATATGGGCAAGTTCAATTGCTGTAGATTAGTACTTATCAATTTAAAACACATTGCAAAAGGTTTAAACCAAGTTGCCCATTTTACTGAAGCAAATAATCGATACTGATCTGTGTGCTCATAAAAATGGACGATTGTTTTTGGTAAAGTTTTTACATCAACAAAATCACTTAGTTCATCTACTAGTCCTGGATGGTGCTTTCCTGTACTTTTTAACTTACCTCGTATTTGGCTCACCGGGAAATTCCAGACATCCTGATTTGTTTTAGGTGGTAATAGCACCCAGCCGAGTACGCCTAGCATACCAAAAATCAAACAGTTAAAAACCCCATGGAATGTTAGCATAAAATTAATACTTACAAACCAATGTCCAAACGCATGACTAGTTGCATAAATTAATGAAAATAAGATTGTAATACCAAGTGCACTATATGAAAGCCTTATCAATACCGCCTGCAAGTGTGTAGTGAACCGTGTTCGGAATGAAAGTACGATTAAACTGTAAATGGCAATTATGTACAATAGCACTGAAATGAATTCAAGTAAAGGCCAAAATGTGATGCCCACTGCGACTAGTAAAGGACCGGCTAAAATAATTGGTACAATCAAGCGATACCATCTAGAATCATGTATGCGTCCAAATAAACCAACTGATATAGGTAATAAAAAGGCTGAGTAATGAAAATGAATAGCTGTTAACCAAGTGATAAGTGGACTAAACCCTGTATCAATGCCTGCAATATAAGCAAAGAACCATAGTCCCCCTACAAATAAATAGATCATGCCGATATCAATTGAAATTTCTGCCCAGTTTGTAAAACCACGTTGAAAAAATCGCTTTAGCCCACAAAACGCAACATAAAAGGTAAACAACACATAAATAAAAGCCAGTACAATTTGTACTGTATTTGATGAGACAACTTCCAATAAAAAGATGGAGAGCATAGCAATCCAATTGAAGAATATATGCCTTCGCTTTATTTTAACTAGCAGCTGAAACATGAGGGGCATGAAAATCAATTGTGCAGCAGTCAGCATTAATAAATAGAGTTCATTTGTAAAAATGCAGCTTGCTATGAAAAAGAATATACCTGCAAGGGTGATTGAACTAAAGAGATTGTGCCTTAAATTCGCCTTCATAAGCCATCAACCTTCCTATAATTCGGTTTCTTACATCGACTTGAATCGTATATACTTCCCGAGATTCATCATATCCTTCTTCAACGCTCACAACTCCTTCCAATATCCGTGGAATTGGAATCTCAAGGTTACCAACTACGAAACGTTGAGAACCAGAGCTAATGTGCAAGCGCCCTTCAGGTGTCACCGCAAATTTTAAATCTGAATAGAATAAGCTTGGTTCCCCTAAATAATCTTTCACAACACCTCGCTTATTATCAATGGTCATAAATGCATTAAAATGACGAGTAACCTCTTCAAAATAAAAAGTGCGCTCCCAATATATTTCAACCTCACCAGTTTGCAGTGAACGAGTAGTATTTTTGATCATAAATGGCACATCCTTGCCATTTTCGGGGAAAAGAAATTTCCAACGTGTTGCTAGTTTTAAAAAAGGTTTTATCCAGGTTGCACCCGTTTCAATTTTTGACATCCTACCTATCCCAATAAACGTTTTACCCATCGGAAGTGCATATCGCGCTTGTAGATTAGGATGAAGTTTTTGAAAATCCCCACCTAATAATTCATGGTAGATTGTCAATATGAATCACCCTTTCTCGTACGCTTGCAACTTGTAGCCGTTGGTATATCAGTTGCTAGTAAGAAGCCAATAATAGAAAGGACCCAAAGACTAGCGTTAAATGTAACAGGACTAAAAGGGTGCGATAAGATTGATGGACTAGCAATTACAGCACTAATCGTTAAGAATGGAAATACAATCATCTGCAATGCAAGTAAATGCCTTTTTTTACGATAAAGTAGCCAAATCACTGCAAATAAAATCTCGAGTATGCCTATTATTTCTACGCTCTTTACAGCAGCAGTCCCCTTAATGGAAGTTAAACTAGATAGCATTGATACTTCCTCAGGATGTTTAGCAATAATCTTCGGAACTAGCCCATGATAAAGCCAAATAAAGAAAAAAAGCATAGTTATCATTGCGTTACTAAAAAAGCGTACATATTGTATTCGTGGCGATTCCCCTTTTTCAATCCAGCGTTTCAGCACATCAAAACTAAGAGCTGTTGCCCACCCCATGAGTGGCCGAAAAATGATGTCTAAAAATCGTCCAAACAAACCAAAACGTACCTCATAGTCATAAAGGGTTAGAAATGTAGTGCCGTTACCTCTCGGTATATATTGCCAAAATCCCTTTCCTTCACTAATTGGCGAAATTTTTTGATCGGTACCAAAATGAAGTGAAGATGTTTTTGAACCATCATTTTTATTATGAGTACCGATACTTTTACCCCAACCAGCTACTTTTACGCCACATCCCAATTTCGTTTCATATAAAAATGATTGCGGATCATCTTCTGATTCTTTAGGTAAGTAGGTTATTGAAGAAAAACGCAAATCCCATTGTTCATGTTGTTCGGGATTTTGAGTCATCCGCCATACTTCGTCTATAGATGCTTGAATGGGTATTTCCACATAGATTTGATTGTTTTTCATACATGTCACCTCTAATAATAATGTAACATATGTTTTGATATAACTTGTTAGAATTTGTTAAATACGTGTAAGTTTGATAGACTTTCAAATTTCAATTATCTAGACGATTAATTGAACATTACATCTAGGGATTATGTGTTAAAAATAAAACCCCTGTTTTATACAGGGGTTTATCAAACTAGCACAACAAAAAGAGTTCCTTAGTAGTAGATCCTTATTGAACTATTGCGCCAGTTAGTTGTTTAAGGATTAATTAAATTTAACAGATCAATTAATAAACCTCATTCGTCTTTCATCAAATGTTTTTTCATCGACAGTTCCGAATCCATAACCATCATTGATTAACGAATTAATAGGTGGTAGGGTTTCCGTCACGATTTTCCATTTACCATTTTCCAGAACAGTGGTAATAAAAATATAGTTAACTCCATTAAGTTGATACTCATTTTCTTTATAAACTTTGTAATCAACACCTACATAAAACACTTTAGGATTCTTATATTTTTCTATATAAACAGACGGTAAATATTGTGAAGCATACGAATAAGGTAACTCTTTCCATAGTTTCAACTTCGCTCGCTGTCTACCAAATAGACCGTACTTGTATTTTTGATTATGCTTACTTTGAATAAAACCAAGCAACTCTGAATCTTTTACCCACAAGTTAGGAATCGCATACCATTTATGTTTATCGATATCGTTTATATATTGTTTAACAACATTAAACGGTTCGTTCTTTTTTTGTGCTTGAACAGAACTAGTTAAGATCATAAGAAGGAAAAGCGTAAAAATGATGACTGTACATCTTACTCTTAGCACGAATTTTTCCTCCTATAAGTTTTATAGGATATCATTCCCCACTAAGATTTTCCAATTCAACTAAAGCGCCAGTTAGTTGAGCAAGGAAATAAATTAAAGATCAATTTTACCTAGTTTCAACTTCACAAAATAAGTACTTTCATCTGAATAATTGAATTTATTATTATTTTAATTTTCGCTAAGCCATTTTTATAATCCCTCTTTTAAAACCCATCTACCAAACTTATAGATAAAAGTATAATGATTACTATCCAAAACATAACCAGCTTTCTCACTTGTTGGATCCTTTGGAATAACTGCAATTACATATGCTCTAACTTTATATGGAAGCTCGCTTTCTTCCGGTTGGTCTAAATGACTTATCTTATCGTAACTTTTTATTTTCCCTTCAATTCCATATTCCTGTTTAAAAATGTCTAGCGATTGTTTTTTTAGCTTTTCCGTCGTTTGGTTGGTGAAATACATACGTTTCTCAACTGGTCTATAGTATTTTCCCGCAAGAGCTATGAATACCGCTAATGATAAAATCGTTAAAAGACAAGCAAAAGTTGTTATAATACCTGAAATATTTAATCGCTTCTTAATACTTTTAAAAATTAGTGCGTATGGCAGACATACTAAAAATAATGGTACTCCAAAAGTATAAATTGAATAAAAACTGATAACAAAAACGGTTTCAATTGAAAATGGTAAAAATACTATAAAAAATAAAATACTAAATAAAAAAGGCGAACTTAAAAATATGTAACCATTTTGCTTCAAAATAAATTTTTCAATACTTCTTATTAAAATGATTAGTGCTAAATTGAAAAAAACAAGCTTGCAATAAAAATAATTTACTGTATCATTTGGACTAAACGCAAAAATTAAGTAAACCAAAATAGGTAATATTAGAACTGCTTGTATTATTGCAAAAGGATTTAATCTGTCTTTTAAAAAATAGTGCAGTACTTCATTATACAAAGTTCTCATGTAGTTCTCCTTAGAAGTTTCTATTCGATTGTATTTTATCATAATCTTCTTATTATTTAATTTAAAAAATTAACATCTCTTTTAAAACTAAACTGCCAGATTGCAAAATAAAAAGGCTGCTAAGCAGCCCTGGGTGTTCTTCAACTAACGCGCCAGTTAGTTGTACAAGGGATCAATAAAAATTTATGACCATTTTTCTTCGTCATCAATCCATTTGCTATTCTTCAAATCAAATGAACTATAATCATCGTGGAAGTCAAAGTACGATGGTAAATTTAAATCATCTCCGGAAGCATTTTTCCAACATTGACTAAACCATTCAGTGAAAGCTTTCCTCTCTTCTGAAATTAAAGTCTCATAATTCTGCTCATAAAAATTGAAAA
>Ga0102589_1003640_pt1 | contig 15673 bp, 14 predicted proteins | sample AraplaMF_Col_mLB_FD_76858 | JGI IMG/M metagenome (GOLD analysis project Ga0102589, IMG submission 76858) | Arabidopsis root microbial communities from the University of North Carolina, USA - plate scrape MF_Col_mLB | ecosystem: Host-associated > Plants > Roots > Endosphere | place: USA... | reverse complement strand
TGAAAAAGATGTACTCATTTTAGACGAACCGACGAATCACTTGGATCTACCTTCACGTGAACAACTTGAAAATACATTAGCTGAGTATAACGGAACATTAGTAATTGTATCTCACGATCGATATTTTTTGGAGAAAACAACTAACACAAAACTCGTGTTTTCAAACAATACGATACAAAAGCAGCTAGAAGAACCTACGAAAACAAGAGATGATATTGAAGAGCTACGTTTAACGTTAGAAACAGAGAGACAAGAAGTATTAGGGAAATTAAGCTTTTTAACTTCTAACGACAAAGAATATAAAGCACTGGATGAACGGTTTATGGAACTTACGAAGCAGATTAAGGAGCTTTAATGTAAGTAAGGGGGATTAACATGGATGAAGAGAGATTCACTAAGTTATTTAAAATAGATTGTGGAGATATATACCTACAAGAGTTCACGGTCAAAGATGCAGAGAGTATTTATAACATATCCAATCAAACAGAAATAGAAAATTTTTTACCAGACTGGAAATCAACAAAAGAACAAAGGGTTAATTGGGTTGTAAATTATGAAATACCAGAAAATAGAGCGTTTCTTCATGCAGTGAGAACTACGACTAACATAGATGATCACATATTAAAACTAGGAATATTTAAGAAAAACACAAATAAATTTATTGGATGGTGCTGTACGGGTATTAAAGATGAACTTCCTTTACCAAATAGAGAAATTATGTATGCAGTTTCAAGTGAATATCATAATAATGGTTATGCAACGAAAGCAACTAAAGGAATGATTAACTATTTGTTTGGAAAAACGAATGTAGATCACCTTAACGCAATTGCTTTAATTAACAATGTAGCATCAAATAAAGTTATTGAAAAATGTGGGTTTATTTATAAGAGCCAACAGAGGATAGAAAATCAAATATATAATCATTATATATTGAGAAGATCTGAGTGGATAAAAATATAACGTTGGGTAGTAAAAGACCGATAAAGCAATCGGTCTTTTCTCATTTATATAATAAAGGTTTCATATACTTTGTATTTCCTGCTACTATACAATTATTATAAGATAGTTATGCGTTAATTTCAGTTTGAAAATAGTTTTATTATCAGTTTTTTTAGAAATCTTACAAGCGTGTAAGATAAATGAAAGACGAATCAATATGAGCTGTAAGACAATTCATTTACACTCTGTTATGAGACGTGCAAATGAAGGGAGAATATACATGGAAATTTTACATGCAAAAAGTATTAGTAAAGTATATAAAGGGAAAGTACCTTATAAAGCATTAGTTGGTATTGATTTATCAATTCAAGAAGGTGAATTTGTAGGGATTATGGGGCCATCTGGTAGTGGAAAAACAACGTTATTAAATATGGTATCTACTATTGATTCTCCATCATCGGGAGAAATTTTAATAAATGGCACAAATCCTTTCCAATTATCATCAGAAGATTTAGCGTTATTCCGCAGAAAACAATTAGGATTTGTTTTTCAATCATTTAATCTTCTTAGCACACTTACTGTAAAAGAAAACATCATATTGCCGATGACTTTAGATGGTGTTTCCGTGCAAGAAATGAACAAGCGATTGGAAGAGATTGCAGACAAGTTAAATATTACAGATATCTTGAATAAAAGAACATTTGAAATATCAGGGGGACAAGCTCAAAGAACAGCAATCGCTCGTGCGATCGTTCATAAGCCGCAATTATTACTTGCAGATGAACCAACAGGGAACTTGGACTCTAAATCTTCAAATGATGTAATGGAGATGCTGGATACTCTAAATAAAGAAGAAAAAGCAACGATGATGTTAGTTACACATGATCCGTATGCAGCGAGCTTTTGCAGCCGAGTAATTTTTATTAAAGATGGTCAACTATATAACGAAATTTATTGTGGTGAAAGTAGGCAAACTTTTTATCAAAAGATTATGGATGTCCTTTCTTTGTTAGGAGGGAAAAGGCATGACTTTTCGTCAGTTCGCATTTAATAATATTTTTCGCAATAAGCGTACATATGCTGCCCATTTTTTAAGTAGTGCATTTTCTATTATGATTTTCTTTACGTATGCTCTTTTATTATTTCATCCTGATTTACAAGGTGAGTTGAAATCGACAAGTGCAACAATAAGTGCATTTGGTACATTGGGATTTTCAGTTTCGCAAGGATTGATTTTTGTATTTTCATTTTTCTTCATTTTATATTCAGTTAGTTCGTTTTTAAAAACCCGTAAGAAAGAATTTGGCGTTTTAATGATGCAAGGTATGTCAATGAGACAACTTAAGAAATTATTATTAATTGAAAATATGTTGATTGGACTTGGTTCAATTTGTATAGGGATTTTCATTGGACTCATATTTTCTAAACTAGTCTTATTGATAAGTGCAAGTGTATTAATGATTAATAATGGTTTACCTTTTTATATACCAGTGCGGGCTGTATTATTAACAATTATCACATTTCTTTTCTTGTTTTTAATTGTTTCATTATTTACATTTAAAATGATAAAAGTAACGGAACTTGTGGAACTTATTCGAGCAGAGGAAAAGCCAAAACCTGAACCGAAATCTTCAGTTTTATTATCGCTACTTTCTTTAATTAGTATAGGATATGGATATTTTTCAGTATTTCGCTTCATACCAAGTACCAATTTTATTACGCTTGGAATAGGTGTGCTCCTAGTAATTATAGGAACGTACTTTTTATATACACAGTGTAGCGTTTATATATTGCACCTTGCTAAAAGGAGAGAATCTTTCTTTTTAAAGAGAACAAATATATTAACATTTTCTGAATTAATTTACCGTATGAAAGATAATGCAACGATGTTTTTTATAGTATCTATTATTTCAGCAGTTGCTTTTACAGCAATTGGAACGACAGCTGCTCTTGGAAATAAAGATTTAGTAAGAATGACGAATCCGTATACGTTACTATACATGGCTCCTGAAAACAACAAAATAGCGGATAAACATCTCTCTATTATAAAAAAACATCTGGCTGATGCTAATATTCCATATCGAATGGCTTCATCTTCATATATATATACGGAAAGCAATGTATATGTAATGAAATTAAGTGAGTATAACGAACTTGCGAGAGCACTTGGATATCAACAAGAAATGATTGAAAAAGAAGATGAAATGTTATTAATTCCTGGAATGGTATCACAAAAACAAGAATTTAAAAATGGTGATTATAAGAAGAATATTGAAGTCATTCAAGGCGATTGGACAAAGACATTTCATGTGAAAAAAACTGTCGATAATTTAGTTTTGCCACATGATACGAAAGGGATATATATTGCTATTCAAGATCATGTATATGATGGAATTCCACTTAATAGTGGTCCAGATAATGAAGATATTATTCAATATCGTACTTACGGATTTGTTGTAGATGATTGGATAAAAACGAAAGAGGTTTCAAACCAATTAAATAATATATTTGATCAAGAACCTAGAGATATACATTTTGAATTTAGAGCACTAACAATAGAGTTGTTAAGTGCAAAACAAACGAATGGGTTATTACTTATGGCTAGTGTTTTAGTCGGAATCGTTTTCTTCACATTTGCTGCTAGTTTTATTTATTTCCGATTATATACTGATTTGAATCGTGATCAACAGCAGTATAAAATGATTTCGAAAATGGGGTTAAGTAAACGGGAGCTAAAGAAAGTTGTAACGAGACAGTTATTATTAATGTTTTTCTTACCAATTGTCGTTGCAGTAATACATACTGTAGTCGCTTATATGGCATTACAACAATTAGTCGATTTTTCTATTCTAAATAGCTCTATCGTCATTTTAATTTCATTTATATGTATACAAGTTTTATATTTCTTTATAACTCGTTGGCGTTATTTACAAAAGCTTCATAAGACAATGGAACAATAGAGAAAATCAGCAAGTAAGATTGCAGAAAAGCATGTAAAAAAACAATTTGAAGTTATGGAAGGAACTGTGATGAAAAAACAATTATCTATTTTCATATTAAGTATATTATTGTTATTAAGTGTAAGTGCATGCTCTAAAAACGAAAACAGATTTCCAGCTAACGGTGTATTAATCATTGGAGATGAGAATCATACTGGAGCAATTATGAATCGTTATAAGGAAAACACGAAAGAACAGGAAGCTTTTGCAGTGAAAACAGGTAGATTTGACCAAAAAAGGGTTCTGATAATAAATGAATCTACTGCACAAGCGATGATGAATGCAAAGCTTTTTCGTAAACGTGATCAAGCATCCCTTTCTAAAACGTTAGATACGTTGCCGAATTTTCCAAAAGAAAGTTCCCTATTATTTATAAATGAAGAAGAAAAGAATATAAAAAGTATTGAAATAGAAGGAAACAAGATACCTGTTACATATGGTAGTGATGTTTGGCTTGGCAATAAACGTGACTATGGAGCACTATGGTATATCGTTGTGGCGAAAAATAGTGTGTATAAAGAAATAAAAGCAAATGAAACGAATATGCAACTTCTACACTTGAAAAAGTCATTAGGTGATGAAAACCCTAAAATATCGACAGATAATACGTTGATTAATGAAAAAGTAAAAGTAAGAAAGTTAATTGAAGGTTATAGAGATGAGGTATCAATTCAGTTTGTAACGATTGGAGCAAAATCTTAAAAAAGAGCTCGAGGTTGATGGATACTTTATCAACCTCGAGCTCTTTTTAATACCGTTTAAATAACTTACATTACTTCATTTAATCGAGTCTCGTTTGTTTCCTCAATCCCATTTGAATTTTGAACTGAATTATTTTGGGCTTCTTTTTCTTTACGAGCCTTTTGTAGCATTTCAAGGATGATCCATAAGGGAACACCTTTATCCTTTAACATCTTCCATAAATCTAATTCATTAAATTTATGCTCAGGCTGTTTCATTTCTTTTTCAGATAAACGAATATCAAACTTGATAGGATCACTTATTTTCTTACTTTCAAGTTTAGTAGAAGAGATAGTATTATGCTCAAGATTAGATGGAGTTATTTTAGTAGGTTGAGACAATGTATGAATATTTGATCCGATTTGCATGATTTTTCCTCCTTTTCAAGCAATGAGATTAGTTTTCTTATGGTTTTTAAATCTTTTTAACATGAGGAAACTATATCTAATTATAAATCTAAATAAATAGATTCACAAGTTATATTGTAAAAAGTAAATACTCACTTGAATTAATATTTATCAACATTTATATATGTTTTCTATATATACAACGTATATAAAATACTTTACATTATGTTTAAGTTGTTAAATTATTCTGTTAATTTTTTGAAAAGAAAAATGTAAACGTTTTATTAGGGGGAGAAAGTATGGGGAAGTTATTTTTAAAAATATGTTTTTTTGCATTAGTGACCGTATGTTCATTCGCAGCGAAAATATCATACGCTGAAGAGAGGCAACAAAATAATTATCCTATCATATTGGTGAATGGATTTGCTGGATGGGGTAGAGAAGAAATGCTTGGCGTAAAATATTGGGGTGGTGTTCATGATATACAGGAAGATTTGAAACGAAATGGTTATACGGTACATACCGCAGCTGTTGGACCTGTTTCTAGTAACTGGGATCGTGCATGTGAATTGTATGCACAAATTAGCGGTGGGACAGTAGACTATGGTGCAGTCCATGCTGAGAAACATGGACATAATCGTTTTGGTAGAACTTATAGTGGTTTTGCGCCGAATTGGAGTGAAACAAATAAAGTTCATTTAGTTGGACATAGCATGGGTGGACAAACGATTAGAACATTAGTACAGCTATTAAAAGAAGGTAGTTTTGAAGAAAAGAATTATGTAAAAAATCACCCAGACACCAAAATATCACCACTATTTGAAGGCAGAAAATCATACGTTCATAGTGTTACAACATTAGCAACCCCTCACAACGGTACAACACTTGCGGATGGTAGTCTTCTACTGCCGTTCGTTAAAGATTTACTCATTACAGCTGCAAGCTTTGGAGGAAACAATAATTTATCATTATATGATTTTAAATTGGATCAATGGGGTATAAAGAAGAATGCTGGAGAGTCCTTTTTCCAATATAGTAATCGTATTCTAAATAGTTCACTTTGGAAAAATACAAAAGATATAAGTCAATGGGATTTAAGTACAGATGGTGCAAAGGAGTTAAATAATTGGGTAAAGACGCAACCAGATGTGTATTATTTATCCTATAGTGGACATGCATCACAAGCAGCACCTATAACAGGTTTACATTTGCCTCATATAACGATGAATAAAGTGTTAATGGGAAATGCATTTTTCTTAGGTTCTTATGCGAGATATGAAGAAAACCGTCCGCTAGTTGATACTTCTTGGTGGCAAAATGATGGTGTAGTAAATACAAATTCTATGATTGCACCATCTTCTAATGTTACTGTAAATAATAATGAGTCATTACAGATTGGAAAATGGAATCATATCGAAACGAAAGCGAATTGGGACCATCTCGACATGGTAGGGTTAAGTGTTTCAGACTCGTTAGGTTTTTCTAGCATTCAAGAGTTTTATAGAACAATTGCTGAAAAGCTATCACGTTTACCGAAATAGGTAATAATAAAGCGCTCTCGATGGAATTCGAGAGCGCTTTATATTATATTGAAAGAGGGATTTGGTAGAAAAATATGGGGGGATATTATGAAAATTCAAGTTGTATTATCAGGATACGGAACAGTAGGTAGAGAGTTTATAAAATTATTAAATGAAAAATATTCATATATATATGAAACATATGGGATTCAATTAGTTGTAAGCGGCGTATTAGGGAGAAATATCGCAATACATAATGAAGAAGGCTTATCTCTTCATCATTTATTGATGTATGGTGGCGGTACCGCTGCAATTGAAAAATATTTAGAGTATCATCCGAAGGAACGTGCAACAACTAGCATAAGTGGTACTGTATTGGTAGAATCAACGGTTACAAATCTTAAAGATGGAAATCCAGGGAAACAATATATGAAACAAGCGATTGAGAAACAGATGGATATAGTAGCAATTTCTAAAGGTGCGCTCGTTACAAATTGGAGAGAAATAAATGAAGCAGCAAAAGGCGCAAATATACGAATTCGATATAGCGGTGCAACAGCCGCTGCACTACCGACACTAGATATTGGACAATTTAGTTTAGCCGGTTGCAGTATTGAAAAAATAGAAGGAATATTGAATGGAACAACTAATTATATTCTTACGAAAATGTATGAGGAAGATATGACATTTGAAGAAGCACTGAAAGAAGCACAAAATAAAGGAATTGCTGAGACGAACCCTATATTAGATATAAGTGGTTCAGATAGTGCGTGTAAATTGTTACTTTTGACAAACAGCTTAATGGAAACAGAGAAAACACTTACTGATATACATATAAAAGGAATCGAGCACGTTACAAAACAGCAATTTAGAAATGCTAAGGAACAACATAAAATTATTAAATTAATAGCATCAGCATATAAGGATGAGGGTGGCAATGTCAATTTAAATGTTGAACCGTGCGAAATAGAAAAAGATCATCCGTTAGCAAAAGTAAATGGGACCGAAAAAGGAATTACGTTCTTTACAGATACGATGGGACAAGTTACTACAATTGGTGGGGCTTCTAATCCACGAGGCGCTGCAGCTGCAGCTTTAAAAGATGTAATTAACTTATATCGAAAAGATTTGTAAGACCGTACCGCCCTTTATAAAAAATACATATGTCGTGGACCTTTTGAGAATGAAATAAATATGCAAAAATGATTGCAGGGGGTAAGGAATTGTTTAAGGATTTTAAAGTTGTTAAAGATCGTCCCGTTTATATTCAATTGAAAGATTATTTGAAGAAGATGATTATGAAAGGGCATTTGCTCGGGGATCAAAAAATCCCATCAACAAGGGAACTAAGTGAATTACTAAGTGTGAGTAGAAACACTGTACTCGCTGCTTATGCAGATTTAGAACAAGAAGGACTCATTTATGCAGTTAAAGGAAAAGGGAACTTTGTTGCGAAGGTGGATATATCTAACACTTCGTCTGTTGAAATAAATTGGAAAAATAAACTTAATACAGTGACCGCATTAGCGGATGAATTAGATTTAATGAAACATGGTGTTCGTTGGGAAAAGGGAATGATTGTCTTTAATAGTATAGCCCCGGATGAGAAGCTATTTGATGTTGAAAATTTCAAAAGAGCTTTTCTTACTCGTATGTCCATTGAAGGAGACATCGTATTGAACTACGGATATGCAAAGGGATATAGACCGTTAATGAATTATTTACTTCATTACATGGAAATGAAAGGTGTAGACATTTCGAATAAAGATATTCTAATTACAAATGGATTTACAGAAGGATTGGATATTGTACTCTCTTCTTTATCAAAAAAATCCGGTCGTGTCATTTGTGAGAATCCAACTCACCATGCTGCACTTAAGCTTTTCCGTTTACATGGACTTGAAGTTCATGGGATTGATATGCATGAGGATGGTATTGATACGAATGAAGTTGAAAAAAGTTTGCGTGAAAAAGATTTTGATTTTGCTTATTTAATTCCTTCTTATCATAATCCAACCGGTATTGTTACGAGTTCAGAGAAAAGAACGGAATTGATGAGGTTATTCTCAAAATACAACGTTCCTATTATAGAGGACGGATTTAATGAAGAATTACGTTATTCAGGTTCACATTTAGCTCCATTATTAACTTTTGCGGGAGCTGGCAATAATGTGATTTATATTAGTAGCTTTTCAAAGGTGCTTTTCCCTGGTTTACGTGTAGGCTGGATTATTGCAGATAAAGAGCTGATTCATTATTTAGAAAGCGTAAAAAGAGCAAGAACGATTCACACATCTACGCTAGATCAAGCTGTTCTGTTTCAATATTTACATGAGGGATATTTTGAAAAATATTTAAAAAAGGCAAGATCTGTTTATAAGAAAAAATATGAGTTAGCTGTCGGGGCATGTAACCAGTACATTCCTTTTAAAAGAATGACTGGAGATGGTGGACTGCATTTATTTATAGAGCTAGAAGAGCATATGAATGCCCGCACACTTTTACAAAAGTGTTATGAGAAAGGCGTTACGTTTTCACCTGGAGATGTTTTTTACTCTGATGGAGAAGGAGCGAACACTTTCCGATTAGGGTTTTCGCGCTTGAAAGAAGAAGAAATAGTTCGGGGAATTAAAATAATTGGTGATACATTAAAAAATGAAATTTGGAGTTGAGAAAATGAAAATCGGTGTTATTATGGGCGGGGTATCGTCTGAAAAACAAGTTTCAATTATGACGGGGAATGAAATGATTGCTCATTTAGATAAAAATAAGTATGAAATAATTCCAATTACATTAAATGAAAAAGTGGATTTAATTGAAAAAGCGAAAGACATTGACTTTGCGTTGCTCGCATTACACGGAAAATACGGAGAAGATGGGACAGTTCAAGGAACACTGGAGAGTTTAGGGATTCCTTATAGCGGAAGTAATATGTTATCTAGCAGTATATGTATGGATAAAAATATTTCGAAAAAGATTTTACGTTATGAAGGTGTAGAAACACCAGATTGGATTGAACTTACAAAAATGGAGGATCTAAATCTTGATGAGTTAGATAAGTTAGGATTTCCATTAGTAGTAAAACCAAACTCTGGCGGATCGAGTGTCGGAGTGAAAATCGTTTATAATAAAAATGAATTGATCTCAATGCTAGAAACTGTATTCGAATGGGATTCTGAAGTAGTAATTGAGAAGTATATAAAAGGTGATGAAATTACATGTTCAATTCTGGATGGAAAACAGTTACCTATAGTTTCAATTCGACATGCAGCCGAGTTCTTTGACTACAATGCAAAATATGATGATACTAGTACAGTTGAGGAAGTTATCGAACTTCCAGCAGAAATTAAGGAACGTGTAAATAAAGCGTCACTTGCTTGTTATAAAGCATTAAAATGTAGTGTTTATGCAAGAGTTGATATGATGGTGAAGGACGGAATTCCATATGTAATGGAAATTAATACATTACCAGGGATGACACAATCAAGTTTATTGCCAAAAAGTGCAGAAGCAGCGGGGATTAGTTATAGCAAACTATTAGATATGATTATTGAAACATCATTAAAAGTTAGAAATGAAGAAGGGTTTTAAGGGAATTATATAACTAATTCTTTTGACAGTTTTACGAAGTATGCTATGATGAATACATTATAAAAAAAATATTTATCCACTAGGGGGGCCTTTTATAGGCTGAGATCAAATGTGATTTTGAGACTCTTAGTACCTGATCTGGTTAATGCCAGCGTAGGGAAGTGGGAAAGACGTTGCTATTTAATGAGTAAATAAATACTGTCAATTTCACTTTCTTTACGCCTGTAAAGAAAGTTTTTTTATTTTACAGCTTTAATAATTGTGGATAAATACTTATATTTTATACATTATTGGAGGGATTTAAATGACTTTTTCACAATCATTACGTAAAGAAGTAGATTCAATTTGGGAAGCGAGTTTTAACCATCCTTTTGTAAAAAAACTTGGTGAAGGAACATTAGATTTAGCTAGTTTTCGCTATTATGTGCTTCAAGATTCATATTATTTGAGTCATTTTGCTAGAGTACAAACTTTAGGAGCTGCAAAAGCTCTTGAATTAGAGACGACAGCTCGTATGGCACATCATGCTCAAAATACATATGAGGCCGAGTTATCTTTACATAAGAATTTTGCTGAAAAGCTAGGGATAACAAAAGAAGAAAAAGATAATTTTATTCCTGCGCCAACTGCATATGCGTATACTTCACATATGTATCGTGCTGCGTATGAAGGGCATTTAGGAGATATCATTGCAGCAATTTTACCTTGCTATTGGTTGTATTATGAAATTGGCGAACGCTTAAAAGAGTGCCAGCCGGAAGAGCCAATTTATAACGAATGGATTTCTGCTTATGGATCTGATTGGTTCCGTACGCTAGTTGAAGAACAAATTACACGTTTAGATACTATCGCTGAAAAAGTAACAGAGGCAGACCGCAAACGTATGAAACAGCATTTTATTATTAGCAGTCAATATGAATATTCATTTTGGGAAATGGCTTATACATTAGAAAAGTGGCCAGTGGATACAGACGTAAAAGACGTAATTGGATAAAGAATAGAAGTAATGTTATAGATAGGTATGGATCATACCTATCTATATATTTTTTTCTTGTCAAATTTGCGTAAAGTCATTAGTGCTACGGATATGGCGAAATAGAATATCGATAATTTAGCTCATTTACTTGTCTACGCATTAACTGGATAAACTTCTGTCACATTTATTTTACAATCAAAGAACGTAAATGTTGGTGGTATGAAGTTAAATAAGAAAAGAAACCCGAGCTGTTAGCTGTAACGGAGTTGTTTTTTCTTTGCAGGAATTTCTAAATTATCATGGAGTGTTGTTAATACGATATGCAAATATGCATATCGTATTTTTTTGAGCTCTTTATGTGTTAAAATCAGATATAGAGATATGGAAATATAAAGAAGCAAAAGCAGGAATATCCAATGAATTTTGAGAGGTGTTATATGTTTACAAATAAGAAATTAATTCGATTTGGTTTATCGTTATTTGTATTTTTAGGGATAATTAATTTTACAATCAGCTATTTCCAAGCATATCTTGAAACAGCAGCAGATATTAAATGGATAATTCCAGAAATTTGGAAAACTATTTTGCTAGATGTTCCTCAAGGGATACTTGTTCTTTTAGGCGCAATTGCTTTATATGATTTCACAAAAGAGGCATCACAAAAAGACGCATCAATCTAATTGTGTCTTTTTTCTATTAGGAATTTCATAGAGAGTTTTGCTGGAGAAATAGAATGAAAAGCCCTAATAAGGGCTTTTTTCTTTGTAGGAATTTTTTATCCGTCATAGAAACCGGTCACTAGGAGATGTTATAGCGAAACGCATTTACATTACAGAAAAATCTAAGCGGCAGACGGAAATATATAGGATATGGCAACATAATTATTGAGAAATTAATTGAATTTATTAGGTATGAAGATATGACGCTAGAATTCATATTTTTTAATTTTTATTTATCCCGCATTAACGGGCTGTTCGTAAAAGCCTGATTGGTGAGGGCTAATAATCAGCGGGGGATGAACTCCCCCCCACTGATTAAAGTTTCACTTTATAAAAATGAGCCCATAGCAAAAATAGGTATATGAACAAGGTGCATCATTTAATGATAAGTCATACTTTGTTGGTGTACGTATTGAACTTAGTTTATAGTGCTATTCCTACTTAGATGTAACGAACAGAAACATAGGGAAGTATCGATGAGGTTGTATTTTATAAACGGAGGTTATGAAAATGAATCAGTTTCAACAAGAACTACAAGCGTTAAGCCTTAATGATTACCGGTCTGGAAATATTGTCTATTGGGACCAGCAAAATCAATATCCATATTACTATATTGAAGATGCTGCTCGTCGCTGTGGCGGTTGTGGTCGTTGTGGAGGTTGTGGTGGAGGTCGTTGTGGTGGCTTCCGTTGTGGTGGCTTCCGTTGTATTGGTTGCTTCGGTTGTTTTGGTTGTGGAGGTTGCGGAGGTTGTGGCGGCTGTGGTGGTTGCTCTAATTGTTTTGATGGTTTTAGTGGTACTACTGATACTACTGGTACTATTGTAACGTATGAATATTAATTACATTTATCCCACTATTTGCGGGCAATAAAATCTCCCTTAAAATTCAGAGAGAGCAAAGAGAAGTTAGGTGGCGGAATGTCCATAAAAGCCCGATTGGTGAGAGCTGATTAAAGCTTCACTTTATCAATTAAAAAACATTAGTTTTATATATGTACTTGCCGACAAAGAATATAGCCATTATTAATGGATATATTCAATCATTCAAGTGAAAGAGTAACAATAAGATATATAGGTGTAATCAAGAGGTGATGGATAAAGCAATGACTAGATTTAAAATCTAATCATTGCTTTTTTCTTATGGTTTTATCATCAAATATCTGTCTGGTTTAGGGATTGATTTCTTCTAGCTAATGAATTTATTACAACTTTGTAAGGTTAATGTAATGTTAATCGATAGTAAATGAAGATGCTTGAGTGTAATTTAAATAAGATTAAAAAGTACTGTTTATCTATAAAATAATCGGGTAAATACTATGTAATTAGGAAGTGTATGAATATGATTGAACTAAAATCTATTATCCATTCGTATAAACTAAAGAGAAAAATAGCTAAAGATTTATACGGAAAAAGAGATGAATTGACACTGTTATTAAATGAATTTAATAAAATGAAATGTACAGTAACATCTGAAAAGAAGAAAAACAATATATTATCTCGTTTGCAACTAATTTATCAAAATATGAAATTAGATAAGCAGTATCCTCTATCAGTTGCTTTTGATAGTAAATTATTGGAGCGATTAGAAAAAGAACCTCTACATACTATTGAGGATGGTGTAACATGTTTACATCTAATGTTAGATGTGAATTATGAGAAAATAAAACAATATGGTTCGAGTACAAGTAGGTCATTTGTTCCATTATCGCAGTCTTCTATTTGTCTTGCTGATTGTATTTGTTTAACAGGAGTTGTAGTAGGTTTACTAGGAGCAATTTCATTTGGGGGATTACTGTTATCTATATGTTCAATTACATAAAGGTTGATATTTGTAAAAAGGGCACCGAATTAAGGTGTTCTTTTTTGGTTTTTTTGTAAAGATATTGTAAATGATAAGTACAATGCATTAAGTGTAATGTATAATTCGAATGTATCGAAATTCAAATATAATAGAGGTGTTATACATGATAATTACTTTGAATTTTTAAAAGAGTCGGTTTGATAATAATTTATGTAGATAAACAGTTTTTACGTTTCTTTTAAATACTTGGTTTAAATGGATGAGATTAAGTAACTATTGTTCTAGCTTTTTGATAATCAAGACAACTGAAGAAAGGAAGGAATCATTTTATGAAAAAATTAAGGCTGCTAACATTTGAAAATATAGTAGAACCCCTTTTAAATGAAAAGGTATCATTTATATACTTTCCTATTGAATGGCTGGACATCGTAGAGATACATTATAAGACATTTTTATTAACGAGTAAGTTGAAACGTTTGAATGAAAGATTGTATGATATGTTTTCGGATATATTGTTTATTCAGCATAACCCGTACGTATTAAATGAAAATACACCATGGATTGTATCGAAAGAACCTATTAGACAAGAGCAGCTCGATTATATTTTTCAAAGTTGGTATGAGATTATTCATGATTGGAAACCAAATAGATTAGTAGAACCACCAAAATATGAATGGCAATCCGATTTAATTTCTAATTTGCCAGTACTACATGATAATGAAACGTATTCTAAGTGGGTGCCCGCTTTAATCTCACATATTTTTTGTGAGCGTCCTATATATTTAAAAAATACAAATGAAGAAGAAATCTATTTTTCCCCTCTTAGATCACAAAATATTTGTGAGGCGATGTCAGGGCCGATAAAAGATGAAAAAACACAAGATTTTTTCTCCTATGTATATCGATTCGAATGCATAACCCGCGGTGGTGAGAACGCTCCATTATTAAATATTTCAATAGGAATTCGGAGATTTTATCAAGAATATAAGATGTTAGGTCAAACAAACCTTGATATGACAACGTTTGTTTGACTTTTTTTAATAAAATGCAAACATTTTGCAAACATAGGTTATCCAAAGATACTTTTACCGAAGTTTTTAACAGCTTCTTCTTGCATATTCGGTAAAACATGAGAATAGACACTTAATGTCATTGAAATATCTGTATGGCCTAATCTCTCACTGATAATTTTAGGGTTAACTCCTTGTTTCAATAGTATAGTTGCGTGTGTATGTCTTAAATCATGGAATTTAATTTCTTTTATACCTACTTTGAGTGTCGCCCTAATGAAACTTTTTCTGAAATGTGCTCTTTTTATGATTCTTCCAAACTCATCACAATTTATTAAATCTTGATCTAGATAAGCAGAACCAAACCTTAATTTCTCTTTATTAATTAAAGTCTTATGTTTTTTTAAGGCTACTATTGTTTCATTAGGTACAGGAATTGTGCGTTTTGACGAATTTGTTTTTGCAGTTTTTTTGATTTTATTGTCATGACCAGATGTTTGATTTATTGTAACGGTATGTTTTTCAAAATCAATGTCCTGCCATCGTAACCCTAGAACTTCTCCCAGACGCATACCTGTAGTTATTGCAAGTAAATACCCAATGTGATATCGTGATTCTTGTGAATGAGCTAAAAATTTTTTTACTTCTTCCTCTGTCCAAGTCTGGATAGAGGTTTTTTCTTTTTTAGGTATCTCAGCAAAATCTGCTGGATTTCGAGAAATAATATTCTGTTTTACAGCTAGGTTTAAAGCACTCTTTAAAATTCTATGCATAAGCAGAATGGAATTATTTGTAATACCTTTATCTATCGCAGTCTTATAGCATTTTTGAATGTGCATAACATTTAATTTATGGAGTGCGACCATTCCTATACTAGGTATAACATGTTGATTGATAAATGCTCTATAGCCAGCAAAGGTACTCTTTTGTATACTCATACTTTTAATTTCTAGCCAATGATTTAGGTAATCTTTTAGCGTAACTTTAGATGGCTCTATAAAAGTTCCTTCATTCAACTCTGTAATTTTCT
>Ga0102589_1003637_pt1 | contig 15685 bp, 11 predicted proteins | sample AraplaMF_Col_mLB_FD_76858 | JGI IMG/M metagenome (GOLD analysis project Ga0102589, IMG submission 76858) | Arabidopsis root microbial communities from the University of North Carolina, USA - plate scrape MF_Col_mLB | ecosystem: Host-associated > Plants > Roots > Endosphere | place: USA... | reverse complement strand
ATAGTAGTTTCGTTCCTTTTGGTCGCTCTGTTCATAATCGCCCTTATTGTCTGTTTTGAGCCACGGTGGGAAACGAATGACGATGTTGGAATGTCCATGGTCGCTCACGGCTATGGCATCGCGGCATTTGGCTCACCAAACCTCATTTTTTCCAACGTGATATGGGGCCATATTGTCCGCGCGATACCAGACATCGGAGGAACGCTTGGATATTCCACCGCGACCTATGCGGTTCTGTCAGTTGTTGGCGCGGTTGTATTGCATGGGGTGGCGAGGATAGACCGAGGTGCTTTTCTACCAATATTATTCTTGGTTATTGCGTTGGCACGTCCGATACTTTTGCCTCAGTTTACCTTAAATGCAGGTCTTCTGTTGGTAGCAACTACTGTTTGTTGGCATTATTATGCGCGTTTTGGCAGCAAAAGCGCACTTGTCCTTGGATGTATTCTTGCATTTTTTAGTGCGCTCGTGCGCTTCCAAGAGTTCCTTCTAGTATTCGCAATCGCAGTTCCTATTTTGCCAAAGGAGTTAATTTCGCAGCGGGAAGCGCAGATCTCAATATTGACTTTGGCCATCGCAATTGCCGCTGCCGTTATCGCCGATCACCTTGCATATAGCGGTGATGCGTGGGCGAAGTTTAATGAACTCAATCTCGTTCGAGCGGCCTTCACTGATTTTGGGGTCTTGGATCGCTGCTCCTTTGGTTCGCAGATGCTGAAACCTTTAGGCCTCACTGCCAATGATCTCAGGTTAATCGCGTCGTGGTTTTTTGTTGACGCCAACATTGCCGATCCAACTAAACTCTCAGAACTACTTGCCCGCTGCTCCTTTTTTTCTGATCATAATTTTTCATTAGCTAGTTTAGAACTAGGCTTCTCGGCTATTTTCAGTTCGTACCTATTGATCACATCGCTATGTGCCATTCTTATTTTAATCGTTTTTCCTTCCGGCCGCGTTGTTGCTAGTTGGATCCTTTTCTTTCTTGCCATTGCTGTTATGGGTTTTCTCGGCCGACCAGCAGTTGCAAGAGTCTATTTTCCGATCATCTGCCTACTTATGCTGAGCCCCGTACTGCTACAAATCATGGACGGGACAAAGTTTATCTGGCGTCGACGATTGATATTTTCGTCTCTGCCAACTTTAGCGATGTTGAATTTGATATTGGTCGGCACCGAAGCGGGCAACGGAAGAGCAGCTCAGGCCGAAGAGAGCTTGGCAGACCTTCCTAACTCCTTAGTAGTCACCTGGGGTGCAGCGTTTCCGTTCGAGCAGGTTTATCCAGTTATAGGACAAAACAGACACGCGACTTCATACCATCTTTACGGCTTAGGCGCGTTCACACAGGCCCCCTTCTCCGTGGCAACTGCGGAGGCTGCCGAAGGCCGCGATTTCAAAACACTTTTAACGAGACCGGAGGGCTTAGATATCGTTTCCGATGATACCAAGATTGAACTTCTCGCGCAGTACTGCAATGAACGATTGGACGGTTCTCTCATAGGCGATCAACCCGGGTTTCGACGAAAGACATTGATTTTTCATGCTCGATGCCTGCCTCGTCACTAACATCGGAACGAAAAAGATGAGCGATCAAAAGATTCCTTTCAACTGGCCGCACATGAGTGGCAAGGAACTTTATTATATAGCTGAGTCACACTTTAATGGCGCTTTGGCCGGCGATGGTCCATTTACAAAGCGATGCCACGAGTGGCTCGAGCGGCGTACAGGAGGCGCCAAAGCGCTCCTCACACACTCGTGTACCGCAGCACTCGAAATGGCTGCGCTACTGCTGGACATCAGACTGGGCGATGAAATCATCATGCCATCTTACACATTTGTTTCAACGGCCAACGCTTTTGTTCTGCGCGGTGGTGTGCCGGTCTTTGTCGATATCCGCGAGGACACGCTGAACATCGATGAGAAGCTGATTGAGGAGGCAATTACGTCCCGCACGAAAGCGATTGCCGTTGTTCACTATGCCGGCGTGTCATGCGAGATGGACACGATTATGGCCATTGCAAAGCGTCATGGCTTGAAGGTGGTGGAAGACGCAGCCCAAGGGGTGATGGCTTATTACAAGGGCCGCACCCTGGGAAGTATTGGTGATTTGGGAGCTTACAGCTTTCACGAGACTAAAAATGTCATCTCCGGCGAAGGTGGTGCCCTAATCATCAACGACGAAGCCCACATCCAACGGGCCGAGATTATACGTGAAAAAGGCACCGATCGTAGCCGCTTCTTCCGAGGCCAAGTCGACAAGTATACTTGGCAGGAAGTAGGATCATCATTTCTGCCCGGCGAGCTGATCGCCGCATTTTTGTGGGCCCAGTTAGAAGAAGCCGAGAGCATCACCAGACAGCGTCTGGAAAGCTGGGAGCGTTACCACGACCTGTTAATGCCACTGGAGGCGAGCGGCTTGCTGCGTAGGCCGATCGTGCCTGAGGAATGCCGACAGAACGGGCACATGTACTATGTGCTACTTAACCCTGATCTCGACAGGGAAAGATTGCTTGCCAAATTCAGGCACTTGAACATTGGGGCAGTTTTTCACTACGTACCGCTGCACTCGTCGCCAGCCGGCATGCGGTACGGTCGCGTACACGGGTCGATGACTGTCACTGATAGGCAATCGGCATCCTTGGTCCGTTTGCCGTTATGGGTCGGCTTGACAAATGACCAACAGGATCGAGTGCTGGAAGTGCTGTCGAGTGTTGACCACTAGGCCCATTCTTTATGTGCGTCCAATACCGGCAGCAAGGGACATCGGCTTCGTTCATGATTACAGTTTCAATTGTCAGCCATCAACACGGCGTTATGGTTACGCAGCTTTTGAATCAGCTTCTTTTGTTCCCCGAGGTCACAAAAGTTATCCTAACTCTCAATGTCAACGAGGAGCTAGACTCGCCAATATCCGATCGACTGGTCATTATACGCAACCAACTTCCCAAAGGATTCGGAGCAAATCACAATGCGGCGTTTCAAGCCTGCGATACGACCTATTTTTGCGTTCTCAATCCGGACGTAGTTCTTGCGACATCACCGTTCCCCACCCTCCTGAAGCAATTTTCGGATCCGCAGGTGGCTCTGGTGGGTCCCCTCGTTGTCGCGCCGGATGGCCGTGTCGAAGACAGCATAAGAACATTCCCGACACCGCTCTCGTTGCTGCTCAAGGCTGTGGGGTTGAGCGAGGGACGATATTCAGTCACCTACGGGCAGGATAATCTGGCCCCTGATTGGATCGCGGGTATGTTCATGTTGTTTAGATCCAACAGTTTCGCATCGCTCAATGGTTTCGATGAAAGGTTTTTTCTCTACTACGAGGACGTCGATATTTGCGCGCGCATTTGGCGAAGTAGCCTCAAGATTGTGGCGTGCCCATCTGTCAAGATTGTCCACGATGCCCGCCGTCACAGTCGCACGTTGTGGCGCTACCGTCGCTGGCATCTACGCAGTCTCGTTCTTTATTTAACTCGCTATGCTGGGCAACATCCGCGGCGAGCTCGACGATAAAATTTTCACGGCGCAGCTTATGGCAAGGGGTGAAAGTCGAATAGCCTCAAGTCTGAGAAGCGTGCCGTCCAGCTATTCGCTTCTTTGAACCCCTGCGCGCACTCCGATATCGCCGTACTTGCCAGCGCCCGCTCAATGAGGAAAGGCGCGTCACCCAGGGCTTTGCTAAGGAAAACGCCACCCTCCCCCCCTCTGTAGGACATCTCGCCAAAATCGGTCGATACGACTGGAAGACCAAGGCTCCGGTACTCGTAGTATTTGATCGGATCGACTGACGCGGTAAGTGCCGTACGTTTGAACGGGATGAGCCCAACGTCAAACTCTTGCATTGCAAGCAAAGCGGCTTGATGACCGAGTGGAGGCCGGATCTCTACATTAGAAGGCAACGGACGCGGACTTGGCGTAAATATCGGACCGATTAGTCTGATGGAATCGCCTGGCCGATTTTCGGCTAGATTGACCAGCCAGTCCCAGTCAAACCAAGCCCCGATGGTGCCGAGGTAGCCCAAAATATTGGTTTCGTTTCGCTTGCCTTTAGGCAAGACGGGCGGAAGTGCGTCCGGGTCTAAACCATTTCTAACGAGCTGCAGATCAGGTCGCACGGAACTCCACCGTTTCGCCAATAACGTGGATGAAACTACAAGGTGTCCTACAGATTCGACCAGTCTTTCCTCCGTTGCACGCATCGAGACACGGGACAGGCCGCGGTAAAATGCAGGAAAGTCGTCCATTGCGTCGTACATCGAGTCTACGTGATGCAGTTGCTTGATAGCGATCAACGCCAGGCGTGACGGTTTTCCGATCGCCAAGATTGTTTCGTCTTCGCGACTAAATTCGCGCATGGTAGAAAGCAGCGGATTCCAGAATCGTTTGTTGATGACTTCGGAACCTGGGAGCGGCTCGATAGGCAAGCTACTTGGACGCAAAATCTCGAGCCATTCTGGGAGGTCGTCCAGCTTAGCGAGCTTGGCGTCTCTCTTTCGCTTAACATCAGAAATAGATGGGAAGCGAGTCGGATAGGGCTCCACCCATAAGACGCGTCCCCTCTTGGATTGATGAAACCATTCGACAAACTTGTGTGGGCGCTGAGCGAAGCTGTCCCACGCGACTGGCGACAGGTAGATTAACTGCATTTATGCGCCTGCTGAAGCACTTTCACGATGCGGGCGGCTGCTTTCCCATCACCGTAGGGAGAAACGCCTCTCGCTACTGCCTGATATGCTGTAACGTCGTCCAACATAAGCTGCGCCTCGTTGACTATGTTATCGGTGTTAGAACCAACGAGCTTTACGACGCCCAAATCAACAGCTTCCGGGCGCTCGGTCTCCTCCCGCAAGACCAGGACGGGTTTTCCTAGCGCCGGCGCCTCCTCTTGTACGCCGCCGGAGTCAGAGATGATGAGATAGGCCTTCTTCATTGCGGCCACGAACGGAGCGTAGTCTAGAGGATTACATAGAATGATATTCGGTGTTCCTCCCAATATATTGTAGGCAACATCTTTGACATTCGGGTTCGGATGAACCGGATAAAGAACCTGTATATCCGCGTTGCGGTCGGCGAGCGTCTTGATTGCATGGCAGATATTCACAAAAGGTTGTCCAAAGTTCTCACGTCTGTGCGATGTTATAAGCACAAGCCGTTTTCCTTCATCCAGAGGGACGCCTATATGGATATCTTTCGACGCCGTCATCAGCAAAGCATCGATGACAGTGTTGCCGGTTACCGCTATATCTGAATCTTGCACACCTTCTTTGAGGAGATTGCGGCGCGAGCTCTCCGTTGGGGCAAAATGCCATCGAGCCAAACGCCCCGCTATCACGCGATTTGCCTCTTCCGGAAATGGGTTTTGCAAGTCACCGGTGCGCAATCCCGCCTCTATATGCCCGAAAGGGATTCGACGATAAAAACATGCAAGCGCGACGGCCATAACCGTTGTCGTGTCACCTTGACCAAGGACGACATCCGGTTTTTCCGAAAGTAGGACAGCGTCCATTTCTTGCAGAAGCCGCGCAGTCAAGGCCGCGAGGCTTTGATTAGGGCGCATTAGATCCAGGTCAATATCGGGTGAAATTCCAAAGAAATTCATGACTTGATCCAGCATCTGGCGATGTTGCGCCGTAGCCAGAACTCTGACCTCAGCCCAGGACTGGCTTTTCAGTGCCAGTATCACCGGAGCCATCTTGATCGCTTCGGGTCGCGTTCCCACAACGCACATTATTTTCGTTGCCACAGTCATTCTCCAATTCCATTAGACCAACGGTCCGCTAACGCTCATTCCGGTGGAAGTGAATACACTATGCATTCTCTATTCATGGCAAGCGTCACTGCATCCCTAGTCCGTTCCGCACCCCATTCAGAGACCACGAATCTTACCGGATAGTCGGCGCCGATCTGGTTCCTACCGGTCGTAAAGCGGTAAAGTATGTGGGCGGGAGCGCCGAGTTCCGCTCTAAGATCGACTATTTGGGGACGGCCGTGACTGAGGTAGGCGGATTGCACGCCGATTAGCGCAGAGTTCATGCATGAACCGATCGAATAGACGAACGCTTCCAAATATGCTGCTTGAATAGTCAAGCTAACGACCAAAACGCCTCCGAAGCCCTGAAACCACCTCTCCCAACCGCGCGTCCCCCTTATGAGGTACGCCAGTGCAACACTGAAAACCAAAGAGGACCCATAAAGGTAATGGGCTCCGCGTGTAGGAATGAGCAATACCGGTAGGAGAAACAGGAAATACAGAAATACATAAGTGAGCGTTGGTCTAACACCCCCTCTGACGAAAATACCTAAGATCAGGCAACCGTGCACAAACGCCGCTAGGGCTAGCCTTAGCGACGAGAAAAATACCCAGTTGTTGGCCTCGGTTATGCCGAACAGAAATGGATAGGTAAAATAGACAAGAAGTCCAGAAGGAACGTTCGCCAAAGATGGCCCGTAGGGTCCTTGGCCATGAGCGGCAAACGATCCGACTAGCGAAGGTAAGCGATAGAGAAAGAACAGCAATGCCGGGAGGAACCATACCCCCGTTGCAATGATAAACCGCCTTAGATGTAGCTTTGGATATCTAACCAGCATTAATACTGTTGTGGCCGGCAGGACCAACGCGGTTTCCTTTGATAGGACGGCTAATGCCCCACAGATGAAAACGAGCGCTAATGCCAGAGATGAGCCTCCCTCGTCGCGGCGCACGTAGGCGTCGGCAAAGAGAAACGCTAATATTCCGAAAAGAATGTACCACCGATCCATCAAAGCCGCTGACCAACCGGTGGCAATTATCGTCATCGGGCAAATAGCAAAAATTAAGGCTGACCAAACCGCAAGCAATCTATCCTGCGAATACCTTAATACCAGCACGTACAGAAGGACCGCCACGATGACGTGAGGCAGGACATCCATGAAGTGAACGACGACCGGATAGTTCTGCATAAAGAGCGCCAGACCACCCTGTATGAGAAAGGAGAAAGGACGGACCGGGGTACCAAAAGCCTCCGGTTGGGCAAGTACAACATAATGGCGGATATAGTCGCCGATACCAAACCTCGACACGTGGTCCAGTTTCTGCAATTCGTCATGACTATAGTATCCTGGGTTGGCTATCAGCACTCCCAACGACAACAGGGAGAAAACAACTATTGTTGCGACATCCAATCCCTCCATGCGCAAAACGCATGCCTTAAATCGTCTCATTACGGCTGAGTTCCCCTGAAATTCTGTCACCATGTGAGCGCTTCAAACGCAGACGCCTCTTTAAACCTAAGCAGGGCTTCTCGATGAAATGCCAAGAAAAGGCTGCAAAGAACAATGCGAGACTGCAGGCGAGCAGCGTATGGGCGTTATTGGTCAGACCAGGAAATGCCGTAGCAACAAGTTGTTGAGATGGCCACCCGTAAAGATACACTCCATATGAGTAATCCCCGACGTTGTTGAACCAGCGCGCACCCGGGATAAGCGCGACATAGAACACCAAATAGGTCAGCGTGATCGTATACATGTAGACGAATTTATCGGTGCCGTGTGTGGCCGCAGACAAAAACATTAAAAATAACAGCAACACCGGACTTAAGGGGAACTCCAAACGATTGATGCAAGCGAATGATCCGAGAAGGAACATTAGTGCGACATGTCGATGGTTCGCATCGGGGATGAGTGCGTCAATGAAGCCAGCGCCAAAATATCCTGCGCAGATCAAAAACACGCACAATACATTGAAAGCGTTCTTTTTTAGAAGAACACCGGCATACATTAGAGCAAATACCGAAGCATATAGCCTTAACTCTAATACGATCGACCATATCGACCCGTTAACAGCTTTGTCGTGGAGATTATCAAACACCCCAGGCAGATAGTATTGGGTGCCCGTCCCTGTGGCATTTACAAAAAAATATCTCCACGTGGAGAGGTCACCGTAGTAACCGCTATCCGTGGTTAACAGGCCGCCGATCAAAAATACGGTAACAGCCATACATACTATAAGTGCAGGATATATTCTCAATAACCTCGACAGCACAAATTGCGTCGGGGTACTATTCAATGCGCTCGCGGTGATTAGAAACCCGCTTAGCACGAAAAACACATCAACCGCGACCCCACCGATAAACTTGAAACCCACAAGCTGCAGAAAGAGATCTGGCGGAGCCTTGCCAGTGACAGCGCTGGTGTGCCCGTAGATGACGGCAAGTGCAGCCAAAAGGCGCATGAAGTTCAGGTTGTTCTGTCGTCCGCCAAATAGCGCTGCTAGCGTTTGGACGTTCATGTGTCACCCAGTTCGCTTCGACCAACCCGGGAGGGTTTATAGTGTTGGATAAGATAAAGGGGACGCTTCTTTGTTTCCCCATATATTCGGCCGATATACTCGCCGAGAACCCCGATAAAAAAGAGCTGGATACCGCCAAGAAAGAGAATGGACACGATGATCGTAGGATAACCGTGAACAACCTCGCCCCAGAGCAACGTCTTCAGGATGATCCAAGTCCCCATAATAAACGCACAAGCTGAGATAGTTGTGCCGAAATACAATGCGACTCTTAGTGGAATCGTCGAGAATGACGTGAAACCTTCAATCGCGAAGTTCCAAAGCTTCCAGTAGTTGAAAGTGGTTTTTCCCGCAGCGCGTGGGCTGCGCTCATACGCGACCGCGGTGGTCGGGTATCCGATCCATGCGTATAGCCCTTTCATGAAACGGTGATTTTCCCGCAATTGTCGAATTGCGTGAACTGCTCGCTGGCTGAGAAGCCGGCAGTCGCCAGTATCGGCAGGGATCGACACAGGGGACATTCGCTTCATTATCCGGTAAAATCCGGCAGCCGTGAACCTCTTAAGCCACGTTTCGCCCTCGCGACAGATTCGCATGGCGTTAACAACGTCGTAGCCTGCCTCCCATTGTTCTATGAAACTAACCAGCAATTCAGGTGGATCCTGCAGATCGACGTCAAATATCGCCACTGCGTCTCCTTGGGCCGCGTCAAGTCCTGCAGTCATCGCGGCTTCTTTCCCGAAGTTGCGGGAGAAAAGTATCGAAGACACGCGGGCGTCGCGACTTGCCAGATTATCCACGATCCGTTGCGTTTGATCGGAACTGCCGTCGTTTACGAATAAAATCTCAAAATCATAATCTGGCAGGCGAGACAGAACCCTCGTGAATTTCTCATAGAAGATTTCAATAACGGCCTGCTCATTGTATACCGGCACAACAATTGAGATTTGCTTGCTCATGCTACCTCACTTGAATACCCATTTGCGGGCCGCAAGAAAATTCCAGAGCAGCGTGAACAGCGTAGCGAGTACCTGCGATACCCACTTGTTCCAGCCGCCAATATCCGCAAGAAGCGCCATCGTGGTTGTGTTTAATAGCCACCCTATCCCGACCATCATATAGAATCGTGGCGCCGCCTTCATATGGGGCGCGTCACTGCGGAACGTGAAGTAATAGTTCATTGCGTAGCTCAAGATCGATCCAGCGATATAACCGAGACCCGAGCCGACGGCAGGAGACCATCTCAACCTGCCCGCAGTTACCTCCAGAAAGGCATATTGCAGCAGTGTAGCTAACACACCGGTCAGCAGAAAGCGAATAAACTGGTGCAAGATCTACACCTGACATCATCGATAGCTGTGGGGCTGCCATTTGCCCCATTTCGCTTCATAGATTTTCTTGTTTTCTTCGAACAGTTTTTCTCGATCAGCGCTCTTCAGCTTGTTGAACGAAGCCGACAGGTGATGATGAATGAAGACATCCTCCGCGCACACGATCCGCATGCCTATTTGCTCGATACGACGGCAATAGTCATCGTCCTCGAAGAAGCCGCGGCCAAAGGTTTCATCCAAGGGACCAACCCTTCGGAACGTCTCCTTCGACATCATGACGCAGAAAAATGCTGCCGTCCTAAGCGGACGGTTCATGCCCATGTGGCGACGGGTATATGACGACGAAATTGACCGCATCTCTTCCATATCGTCGTATCCAATATCGATCTTGGCTTCATTGCCAATGTTATTGGTAACGGGTCCGACGATTCCAATGGTTCCGTCGCGCCTCAGATGCGAAAGTAGCGTCCGAACCCAACCCGGAGTGACATAGGTATCGTTGTTTAGCAATATCAGGTATTCGCCGCTGGCAATTGCCAGCCCCTGATTGTTTGCAGCGGCAAAACCGCGGTTGTCCGGATTCAGAATCAACTTTCTCTTGTTAGACTCGCGCGCCCATTGCGTCAGATAGCTTTGCGTACCATCCTGCGAGGCGTTATCCACAACGATGATTTCGAGGTTATCGTATTGGCTTAGCTCAGTCAGGCTGGACAGACAGGCCTTAGTTAGCTCAAGGTTGTTGTAGGTTACGACAACGACACTCACCAGCGGATCGCGCTTATCTGCCTCTATCGCAGCAACCAGCGTATTGGCGCGATGCGCCCATGTTTGTTCGCGTGCAAATGCCTTCCTCCTCGTGGCCTGTGAGCCAGAACCGGTTTCGGACAAAGCGACACGGATGGCAGATAGGAAATCCTGCTGGGTTTGTGCCCGATAGACTAAGTCCTTGAATTGAACCATCTCAGGAAGATCGACGGTGACGACCGGCTTTCCCGCACTCAGATATTCATAGGCCTTAACCGGGTTTGTCGCGAGCGTGAGTGGAATGACCTTGAACGGGAGCAGGCAGACGTCGAACCCGTGCAAATAAAACGGGAGTTGGTCGTATGGTACCTCACCCACGAAAGTGATGTTGGGAAGCTTCGACAAACGCAGCCTTGCGTTCGTCGTGTCCGCACCCACCAAGACTACGCTGCATTGCCAATTCTCGGCGGCGACCTTCTCCACTAGGTCCAGGTCGAACCATTCGGCAATAGCGCCGTAGTACCCGATCACCTTCCTGCCCTGCGGATCACGATATATCGTGTTCGGCGTGGCCGAAAAGTGTCCATATTCACCCGCATTGCGAATAATCGTTCGGTGACGGGCATATGGTTCGACTGCCCTATCTAACCAATCCGACGTGGTGATCGTCATCTCGGAGTCTCGCAGGAGATTTTTCTCGAGTTCAATCAGAGTTCCTGAATTGTTTCCAAATCCTTCGTGATGATCCATACAATCATATACGAGACGGCTATTCGGCAGAGCTGCTGCGGTTTCCTGCCAGAATGGATGTTGGACTAGGGAAACCGCGGAGATGGTGTCTGTCCACTCCAGGACCTTTCCTAGGCTGGCTTTGATCTGGACGGCGGCATCAGTCGAGGGTCCGTCAACGTAAATGCTTGGCGCGTTACTGACAAATAGCTTGACTTGGACAACGCTTCCAAGCGGATTCAGCGGCTCGGCACTGAACCCTGGCCGTTTATCATCAACAAAATTAGGAGAAATGTAAATGACGCGCCGGCCCATGGCGGCGAGCGCGAGGCCCAGTTGCTGAGGCCGCTGATGACGAAAATGCCAGTCGATGACACCAAAAATAATGTAGTCGGGCGTGCCCCACGTCTGCTCCGGCGGCGCAAAAGACGGCCGTTGTGCGTGAGCGCGGCCTAGTGCAACCCTATTTATCTGCCGCAGCAAGGGTCGCGCTCCTCGGTGGTATAGGGCGCTAAGGTATTTTTTCGTTTCCGGTGGCAGCGGAAGCTGGTGATAATATCCACGCACTCTGCGCTTCACTACTGCACGTTCATCCCGAGAGATCCCCCGGTTCTTTAGCGTACGTAGGATAAACCTGAACGGTTTTGTGATCCTCCAGGAAGCGGAGTTTACGAGGACTTCTATATGTGCGTGAGCCGCATCCCGTTGAACAACGGCAGCATCGCGTTCCGCAATCGCAGCGTTGTAATGAGCCTCGAGACTTTCGATGTCCACAATTCGCAGCTCGTACCCCATTAGAAGCTCAACCGTGCCCGCATTTAATCCCGTCACCGACTCCCGGAATTCGATCTCTTTTGACAGGAAGGCCGTATAGAGTTCATCGGACACGTGTAGGCCGCAGTGTTCGGCGACACGTTGAATGAAATGCTTCCACTTGCAGAGGGCGAGGTCGTTGGGTCGAGCGCATTTCTCAATACCCCCCAGAGCAACAAAGAGACTGCGAAATAACAAGAACTCGACTGTCAAGTCCTCGGTCAAAATCCATTCGCAATCGAAGAGACCGAACTCGCCATTGTCGCGCTCTATAACGTTCTGAAGTAACGCATCAAAGAAGTGCCCAGGGAGAACTGCCCCCTGAGGCACCGCTTCCTTTTGATCACGGCTGCCATCAGCAAGCGCCCATACTCCCTTCAGATAGCGATTCGCGATATGTGAAACATCTTCGATTGACCACCCGGGGCGGTTCAGGACTTCCAGCAGTTTACGGGAAAGCAACTGGCCTGACAGATAGGGCTGCATCAGAGGGGGATTGAACAACACCGATCGCGCCTGTGTAGACTGCCCTTGAACGTTGCCTTGCGAGGGAACCAATTGACGAGTAGCAACGCTAATCCCGTCGTTGGGAGAGTGCAGAAAGGTCGCCTCCTTGCAAAACTCCGGCAATCTCTCCGTGCTGTAGTGATAGCCGAGAACGCTGGTTTCCTCCGTCACAGTTGCGGATGGAGAACTGCAGACCAGAAAGGAGTTGGCCATGTCCATGCCAAGCCCGTTTTCAAAAATTCCAGACCATGCCAGTTCTTGGGAAAAAAGTGGGTATTTTGGGAGTTGAGGATCCTTGTTTACACCTTGCCACGCAAACGCCGCAGGATCGAAACCAGGTTGAGCAACTCCCAGGTCTGTGAGGATTGAAACTGGAAGCTTGTAATCAGGGAAGGGCGCAAAGAAACGTCTCGTCTGGAAGCCAGCGTCATGGAGCAGTTCGTCCAGTACTGCCTTTCCGAATGTCTGAGGTTCCCCGTGTGCGTAGCGTCCTTCAACGCCGTACATCGGTTTGCCAAGGTGGTCCTCCGGAGCTCCGGCAAAGTATTTTAGTCCAAGTTGATTTTCGATAGCCAGTATTAGTCGACCATTCTCCTTCAACAACTCCCTTGCCTGCATAAGCATAGCCAGGTGCGGACGGTCGCCAGAGGTAAAGAGATTTGCGTATTCAAGAACGCCGATTAAGGTGACAATGTCAAACTTGCGGTCACACCGGAACTGATCAAATTTTTCGCTGAGTACGGTCACATTCGCAAGGTCACGTGTTCGGGAGCGCGCAATAGCGGCACGGGTTCGGCTGCCCTCCAGTGCCAGGAGATTTGCCCCTGTCTCACCCAGGTATCGAGAAATTGCGCCGCAGCCTGCACCGATTTCCAAAACATCCGCGTCCTTGAAAACAGGCTCAAAGGGCCGCAGCAGGTTCGCCCTGACGCCGCTGAGGTGATAGGTTGTGGCCCAGTCGGTGCAGTGCTTCCTCAAGGCCGGGGAAAGAACCGAGACATCGGACGCGTCCGCGACAATATCACCAATTCGCCGCTCGACTTCTGCGCCATCGCTGTATGGGATGCTTTCATAGCTTTCTCTCGACCACACATTCGTATTTGCGTCGAGATTATAGCCCGAGTACGTGAGAAGACTATTCATGCGGTGACACTCTGCATTCTAAGTTCAGGTCCAAATTTGCTAGACCGGTGAAGGTCAACTCCGGCGCAATTTGAATGTGTATCGCGTCGTAACGCCGGTCATGTGGGACGATGTCTTCGCCGTTCCTCGAGGCGAGACCAAGCGACAAGAAATAGTCACCCTGCGCGAGCCGGCAATTGAAAGTGGCTTTAACAACTGCAGTTGTCCCCTTTGTGCCCATCTCTCGAAACTGGTCTATCTCCAGCGTTTCCGAGTTGGCACCATAGACGGTTACTCCTTCCTTGGTCTTTATCGTGATGCCAAGGATTGGGCAGACGAGGTCTACATGAAATCTGATCGATACTGCTAACGTAACGAGTTCGCCCGATGCAATCAACGCGGGAAACGATTCCAGATCTGTTGCAATTTGAAAATCGAGAATCGAGGCAGCGCCATCCCCCCAACGATACTCGTGCGCATTGTAGCTGGGCCGTGTCGAGAAAAGATCTTCTTCTAAACTAAGCGAGAATTCCTGTTCGCCGGAGCCTCCATCTGCCACAAGCTGACTGGCCTCGTTCGACAGCTCCCGCCTTTCTTTGCCAAACAGTAAGTCCATATATCGGTTTACGACATGCCGTGGACTACCCCGGTCAACAACCGACCCTCGATCAAGCAGGATCGCGTAGTCGCAATGTGTTACGATTTGCTCGCTGGAGTGGGTTACCAGCAGTATGCTCGTTCCGGTCTGTTTGAGCTTATCCAAGCGGTCGAAACACTTCGCCTGAAATTTTGCGTCACCGACGGCAAGCGCCTCGTCCACGATCAGAACATCTGGTGACGTTTGCGCCTGGACCGCAAACGCAAGCCTGACCATCATCCCGCTCGAATACGCCTTGATTGGCTGATCAATAAATTCACCGACACCGGCAAAGTCGACAATGTCGTCATACCGCTCAGCGATTTGATCCCTTGTCAAACCCAACAGGGTGCCGTTCAAGTAGACGTTCTCACGTCCCGTGAACTCCGGATTGAAACCAGACCCGAGCTCCAGCAATGCCGCAACCCGACCGTCGATTTCGACATCCCCCAGGGTTGGGTTCAATGTGCCACAGATCATTTGCAAAAGAGTAGACTTGCCACTACCGTTGCGACCAACGATTCCAACAGTCTCTCCCTTGCGAACATCCAAGGAAACATCCTTGAGCGCCCAGAATTCCCGGTAGTGAGTTCTGCCTTCGCGGCCCAATATTCGACTTAAGCGCGGCATAAACGACTGCTTCAATCGATCCGATGGCCGCTGATATATGCGGTAGCACTTCGACAATCCTCGTACTCGGACGACAGTGTCAGAGGACATCGGCAAATCCTTTGCGCGTTTTCTGAAACCACGCGAACCCTAGCCAAGCCACCGCAAATCCTAGCAACACCAAGACCAGCCACGAGCGTACGTCAGGCAACTCTCCAAATATTAGGACTTGGCGGCTCTGTTCGATCACCGCCGCCAGCGGATTTAAACTCAGCCAAAACTGAAAGCGCTCAGGCAGCGCGCTAATTGGGAAGAACACTGCCGACATGTACAGCATCACCGTCACCAATAGTCCAGTGACGTGCCCAATGTCGCGCAAATACACTCCCAGCGCCGCTAAGAACCACGAGAAGCCTAGAACAGCCAGTAGAAGCGGGACCAAGACGATCGGCAGCAAAACAACAGTCGCCGGCAGAGTTTGCCGCAAGAGGAGTTGGACGAACAAAAGAACGCACAGACTAATGAGGGCATGAAAAAGAGCCGAGAGCAATGACACCCACGGAAGTATCTCCAGCGGAAATACAACCTTTTTTACGTAGTTCGCGTTGTTTATAATAATGGTTGGCGCACGACTAACGCATTCCGCGAATATTCCATAAACCAGCATGCCGGCAAACAATATAATCGCAAAATCCATTTTGCTCTCATCCGAACCGGCCCACCGAGCTTTAAAGACAACGGAAAATACAAAAGTGTACACGGTCAACGTGAGCAGCGGATTGAAGAAGGACCAAGCCAATCCCATGATGGAGCCCCTGTAGCGCCCTACGGCGTCTCGCTTTGCAAGAGCAAATACAAGTTCCCTATTCCGATAGAGGCTCGCAAACATCCCGAATAGACCTGACGAGTATTTTTGCATCAATCAAAGACCTC
>Ga0102589_1003636_pt1 | contig 15689 bp, 11 predicted proteins | sample AraplaMF_Col_mLB_FD_76858 | JGI IMG/M metagenome (GOLD analysis project Ga0102589, IMG submission 76858) | Arabidopsis root microbial communities from the University of North Carolina, USA - plate scrape MF_Col_mLB | ecosystem: Host-associated > Plants > Roots > Endosphere | place: USA... | reverse complement strand
TTACTTCATCGCCAAAGCCTTGTGCACGTGTTTCTTTATAAAGGTCCATCAAATTATTAACATTTTCTGCACGGAAACCATAACGGATACCGTCGAAACGAGAAAGGTTAGAAGACGCTTCTGAAGAAGAAAGAATATAGTATGCTGCAAGTGCGTATTTCGAATGAGGAAGTGATACTTCTTCTACTGTAGCACCTAAGCCTTTTAATACTTCTAATGCATCAAGCACTGATTGACGTGCTGCTTCGCCAACACCTTCACCAAGGAATTCTTTTGGCACAGCGATACGTAAACCTTTTACATCACCAGTAAGGGCTGCTGCGTAGTTTGGTACTTCTACATTTGCAGATGTTGAATCGTTTGGATCTAATCCTGCAATTGCTTCAAGTAATAGAGCATTATCTTCAACATTACGAGTAATAGGCCCGATTTGATCTAAAGAAGATGCAAATGCAACTAAACCAAAGCGAGATACACGACCATATGTAGGTTTCATCCCTACAACGCCGCAGTATGCTGCTGGTTGACGGATTGAACCACCTGTATCAGAACCAAGAGAGAATGGTACTTCACCTGCCGCTACTGCTGCTGCAGACGCACCTGAAGATCCACCTGGTACGTGGTTTAAGTTCCATGGATTTTTTGTTGTTTTATAGTATGAGTTTTCGTTTGAAGAACCCATTGCAAACTCGTCCATGTTTAATTTACCGATAGTGACCATACCAGCTTCACGTAGTTTTTTAACTACTGTTGCATCGTAAATTGGCATAAAGCCTTCTAAGATTTTAGAAGCACAAGTTGTTTCTAATCCTTCTGTCACGATGTTGTCTTTAACACCGATAGGAAGACCGAAAAGTGGCCCACGCTCTTCAAATGGCACTTTGTCCATTTCAACTGCTTGTGCAGTTGCTTTTTCTTCGTTTGAAGCAAGGAAAGCTTGTACATCGCCGTCAAGCTTCGCAACACGTTCGTATGCTTCTTTTGTTAAATCAGCGATTGTTAGCTTACCCGCTTTAATGTCAGCTTGTAGCTCCTTTGCTGAACGTTCAAATAACGTCATGAGGGATCCTCCTATATTTTAGTATTACATGATAGCTGGTACTTTTACTTGACCATCTTCTTGTTCTTTTACGTTTAACATCATTACTTCACGGTCTAAGCCTTTTGTTGCCACATCTTCACGCATTACGTTTACTAGTGGTAAAACATGAGTTGTTGGTTCAACATTAGTTGTATCTAACTCGTTTAGTTGCTCTGCGAAGTCTGTAATTTTACCAAGCTGTTCAGCAAATTTCTCTGCTTCCTCTTCAGTAATTGCAAGACGTGCTAAATTTGCAACGTGCTTAACTTCTTCTTTTGTTAATTTTGCCATTTTTCCACACCTCCGAATACTCACTCAATTCATTGTTTTTGTCGATAACAATAGGGTTGAATAAAGTTAACCATGCAAGTAATCATAACATTTTTCATATTAAAAATCACAACTTTCACCAAAAATAAAGAAACTTTCACTACTATGACGAAGTGTTGTCTTTAAGGGCCACCTTTAGAGTCCTTCATATAGACTTTGCTTTTTGGAAGTAGGGCTTGGATTGTGTGCTGCAGCTCTTCTATTTGTCAAATCGGGGAGAGCTTCCGTCGTTTCGATCGCTCTTTCCGTCGCTCCAGGGAATCTTTCCGTCGCTTTCGCTTTTCTATCCGTCTCTTCGGCGATTCCATCCGTCGCCCTTTTTTCTTTCCGTCGATTCGAGGACTTTATCCGTCGCTCCGGGGAATCTTTCCGTCGCTTTCGCTCTTCTATCCGTCACTTCGGCGATTCCATCCGTCGCCCCTTTTTCTTTCCGTCGATTCGAGGACTTTATCCGTCGCTCCGGGGAATCTTTCCGTCGCTTTCGCTCTTCTATCCGTCACTTCGGCGATTCCATCCGTCGCCTCTTTTTCTTTCCGTCGATTCGAGGACTTTATCCGTCGCTCCAGGGAATCTTTCCGTCGCTTTCGCTCTTCTATCCGTCACTTCGGCGATTCCATCCGTCGCCCTTTTTCTTTGAGTCGTTTCATAGACTTTATCCGTCGCTCTAAAAAGTCTATCCATCACTCTGATTTCTTACAACGAACAAATCTCATTTTTCTTCCCAAAAAAATATAGTCAGCACGTGGCTGACTATAAATTAATAGATATGGACGTATGGTTCCTTTTCGCTGGCATTCTTTACGATCAATGCCTCTGGACCATTTATTGAGGTAATATTCACTTCAACATTGATGTTATCAAATTGATTGATCAGAACACCTGTTAAATATTGAGTAAAGCCTATAATTTCAGACTTGCCGTAGAATTGGATAGGCACTTCAATCGTTAGCTTTTGAATTTTTTTATCTTTGTAGAAGCCTGTTCCTATTACACTAGTATAGTTAGAAAAGTATTTATCTATATCTTGTTTAAAGTTCTTAAAGTTATTGCTAACATCTCGGTATACATCTTGTGATTCACTAGTTGGGAATAGAACATATTCTTCGTCAATACCTTTCCAATCAGCTACGTCGTTTTGTCCTGCTTTTGCTACGCCATAGCTAAAATACGTTCCTGGAATAATGTCATTACGAGCTTTTTGTTTAAACAAGCCTACTACAATCGGTATATCTTTCAATTCATCCTGAGCTCTTAGGCGGGACACAATTTCAGCGGCCATTTTCTTTCCTTGCTCAACGAGTTTTGCCTCCGAAATTGGCTCCTCATAGTACTCCCCATATTTTTCTTTTTGATAGTAATAAATAGTGTTTAAGGAAAGTCCTATTGAAATACCGCCTAATTTTACTTTGTTATCACTAGTTTTTGTTAAATAATTTTGCTCAACAATATGTGATAAATAAATTGGAGCCTTTGTTGCACGTTCTTCTGCTGACATTGAGTCCGTCGTTGGAGGATTTAAACCATCCTTCGTTTGTGAACTACGTGCAAGCCAATCTGTCACTGTGCTTTCTGCTAAATATTGCCCCTCTTGGAAGAAGTAGTTTTCTGTATCAAACTCATTTTGAGAAAGACGCATTAAACCTGTTTCAACTTCCTTCATATCATATTTTGTAAAAATATTTGAAACTACTAATCCTCTGCTAGCGCTTTGTTTGTAAGGAGTTAGCGTTCTATAATATGATTCATCAATCTGTAAGCTTGGAATAATTGTTGTTTCCGCTTTTTCCTGTTGCGTTTCCTGTGTAAGCTCTGTTTCCTTCTTATTAGAAGGCACACAGCCGACTAGCATTGCAGCAGCGACAAGTGCTGGAATGAGTCGAAATGACTTCATTATCTTAGTACTCCTTTACTGAAATTAAAATTCTGCTCGACGAATTGTTCACACCACCAATGGATCGAAAAAGACATATACATCTATCTACTTCCCATCAAGTGGCTAGGACAATTCAGCATACTTTAACTAAATATTTTCCATTATTGTACGAGGTTAAATTGTTCGATCAGGCTGTCTTCATTCCAAACTTCAATACCTAATTGTTCGGCTTTTGTTAGTTTAGAACCCGCATCTGCTCCTGCAATGACAAGATCAGTTTTTTTGCTGACACTGCCTGTAACAATACCACCTAACTCTTCTATTTTCGCCTTTGCTTCGTTACGTGTCAATTGCTCAAGTTTACCAGTTAATACGATTGTTTTACCTACAAAAGGATTATCCCCTACAGCTACCTCAATCTTTTTACCTTTATACGTCATATTTACGCCTACTTCAGCAAGGCGCTCAATGACTGCACGTGCATCCTCATTTGAAAAATACTCGACAAGTGATGAAGCCATTTTATCGCCGATTTCATGAATCGCCACTAGTTGCTCCTCTGTTGTTGCCATCACCGCTTCCATCGTTCCAAACTCCTCTGAAACAATTTTTGCTGCTTTTTCACCAACATGTCGTATCCCTAATCCAATTAGTAAACGCTCCATCGAATTTTCCTTGGAAGCCTGAATAGCATTGACTAAATTCGTAGCTGATTTTTCTCCCATACGCTCAAGCTCAACAAGCTGTTCTACAGTTAAGTGATATAAATCAGAGATATCATGAATTAAATCTGCACGTAATAATTGCTCAACGACTTTATCACCAAGACCGTCAATATTCATAGCATTACGCGATACGAAATATTTAATGCTCTCCGCAATTTGTGCAAAGCATGCAGGATTTACACAACGTAATGCCACTTCTCCTTCGATACGAATAAGTTCGCTATCACAAACAGGACAATTTTCAGGCATTACATATGGCACTGAGTCCTCAGGGCGCTGCTCCAATATTACACCTACAACTTGTGGAATAATATCTCCAGCTTTTCGGATAATCACCGTATCTCCTAGTCGAATATCTTTCTCTCGAATTAAATCCTCATTGTGTAATGATGCACGTTGAACTGTTGTACCCGCTACTTGAACAGGCGATAAAATAGCAGTTGGAGTAACAACACCTGTACGCCCAACCGTTAAATCAATATCAAGTAATGTTGTCACTACTTCCTCAGCAGGGAATTTATAGGCAATTGCCCAACGTGGACTCTTTGCTGTATAACCAAGCTCATCTTGTTGTGCATAGCGATCCACCTTAATAACAATACCGTCAATTTCATAGGCTAAATTCGGACGGTTTTCAGTCCATTTTTCGATAAAGGCTAGTACATCTTCAATCGTTGAGCAGCGTTGACGCTCTTTGTTTGATGGGAAGCCTAGTCCCTCTAAATAATCGAGCATCTCTGCATGCCCATCAATACCATACGCCTCTCCATCTCCCCCAATTGCATAAATGAAAGTTGATAGCTGACGACTCGCTGCTATTTTAGGATCCAACTGGCGTAAAGAACCGGCAGCTGCATTTCTCGGATTAGCAAATAACTCTTCTCCATTTTCAGCACGTAGGGTATTCAATTTTTCAAATGATTTTTTAGGCATATACGCCTCACCACGTACTTCAATTGTAAGTGGTTCCTTCAATCGAAGAGGTATTGCCCGAATCGTTTTTAAATTTGCTGTAATATCTTCCCCGACAACACCGTCTCCTCGTGTTGCTCCTTGTACAAAAACGCCATTATCGTATTTTAATGAAATGGCAAGACCATCAATTTTCAGCTCGCAAACATAGGAAAAGTTATCACCGATTGCTTGACGCACTTTACGGTCAAATTCACGTAAGTCTTCTTCATTAAAAGCGTTTGAAAGACTTAACATAGGGTAATCGTGAGTCACTTTTTTAAAGCCTTCTACCACAGCTCCCCCAACACGCTGTGTAGGTGAATCTGGGTAAATAAGTGACGGATTCGCTTCCTCTAATGCAATAAGCTCATGTAATAATTGGTCATAAACACTATCTGCTACGACAGGTTTATCCAACACGTAATAGGCATGACCGTATTCGTGTAATAATTTATTTAACTCGACAACGCGCTGTTCGATTTCGTTCATTTAAGTTCCCCCGCTTACCCTTTTTCAATAGGTGCAAATTGTGCTAGTAATCGCTTAATACCAATAGGTTGTGGAAAGGCAATATCTAGCTCTGTACTATCACCCTCACCTTTTACACTAACAACCATACCTGTTCCCCATTTTTTATGGATCGCTTTGTCTCCAGCCTTCCAGCCAAATTGGTCTCCACCAGTTGTTTGTAAACGAGCTGTTGCAGGCTGTGTTTTCTGAACCGCTCCAAGTGTACGTTTTTGATAGCCACCTGCAGAACGATTACTAGAGGCAAACGGAACCTCAGGCTTCGAGCCACCTTTGGATATTGACTCTGTAATATCCTCCGAAATTTCACCTAAGAAACGTGACACATTGTTATAGCTAGAACGACCAAAAATCGTACGACTTTGTGCACTCGTTAAATATAAACGTTCCTCAGCACGCGTCACGCCGACATACATCAATCGTCTTTCTTCTTCCATTTCATCCATATCATCAAGTGAACGAGAATGTGGGAAGATATTTTCCTCCATTCCAATGATAAAGACGATAGGGAATTCTAAGCCCTTTGCGGCATGCATCGTCATTAAAATAATGTTGCCCTTCGAAGCGTCCTCTTTATCAAGTGCATCAATATCTGCAATTAGAGCTAAATCTGTTAAAAAGGCGATTAAGCTTTTATCATCACTACGCTCTTCAAAAGCCTTTGTTACTGATAAAAACTCTTCAATATTTTCTAAGCGGCTTTCCGCTTCAATCGTCTTTTCGTTTTGTAGCATTGCGCGATAACCAGATTTGTCAATGACCTGCTCTACAATTTCTGTCACTGATAAATATTCTTGCATCTCTGTAAAACCTTTAATCATTGCATAAAATTGATCAGCCGAATTAGCAGCCTTCCCTGAAAGACCCATGAATACAAGATCATTCATAGCATCAAAAATAGAGCGATCCTGTTCAATCGCATAACGAGCCATTTTTTCAAAGGAAGTTGCACCTATACTACGCTTTGGCTCATTAATAATACGAGCGAGTGATAAATCATCATCATTATTGGCAATAAGGCGCAAGTAGGCAAGTAAATCCTTAATCTCTTTACGATCATAGAACTTAGTACCACCAACTATTTGATAAGACATATTGGACTTAACAAGCACTTCCTCCATCACACGGGACTGAGCATTTGTACGATATAGTATCGCAAAGTCATCAAATGTACGATCTTCTTTTTGTATAAGCTGTTGGATTGTTTGTACAACGAATTGCGCTTCCTCTTGCTCGTTATACGCTTTGTACAACACAATTTTTTCACCTTCTGCATTTTCTGTACGCAGTTCTTTTGGATAACGTGTTGTATTATTTTGAATGACGTCATTTGCCGCTTGTAGGATGCGTTTTGTTGAACGATAATTTTGCTCAAGCATAATGGCTTTAGCATTCGGATAATCCTTTTCGAATGAAAGAATATTGCCAATATCTGCACCACGCCAACGATAAATCGATTGGTCTGAATCACCTACAACACAAATATTTTTAAATTTCTTAGCAAGCAACTGAACGAGTAAATATTGGGATTTATTCGTATCTTGATATTCATCTACATGAATATATTGGAATTTATTTTGATAGTATTCAAGCACTTCTGGTACGCGGTTGAATAATGTAATAGTTGTCATGATTAAATCATCAAAATCGAGTGACTGATTGCGACGTAGTCTTTTTTCATAACCTTGATAAACATGGGAAATCGTTTTTTCGTAAGGATTATTTTCATTGATTTGACCTGCATAATCGTCCGCAGTTTTACATTCGTTTTTCGCTGAGCTAATCGCATTTAAAATCGCACGAGGCTGAAAACGCTTAGTATCAATATTTTCATCCTTCATAACATTTTTAATAACTGATAGCTGGTCAGTAGAATCTAAAATTGAAAAGTTACGTGATATCCCAAGCTGATCAATATTACGTCGTAAAATACGCACACACATTGAGTGGAATGTCGATACCCACATACTATCGCCAGTTCCGTTACCAAGAATGCCATCAATACGCTCACGCATTTCACGTGCAGCTTTATTTGTAAATGTGATTGCTAAAATCTTTGATGGGTATACTTCTTTTTCGATTACTAAGTATGCTATTCGATGTGTCAATACACGTGTCTTCCCTGATCCAGCACCAGCCATAATAAGAAGCGGTCCCTCAGTTGTTTTGACCGCCTTTTCCTGCTCAGGGTTCATACCTGCTAATAAGTTTTTCGTTAACTGCTCCATTTTGCACCGCCTTACAAACGTTTATTTATCAATTATGCCTCGGCATAATTGCGTCCGGAATCGGCTTTGTGCTTGCACAAAGAACTCCTTTCCGATTCCGTGACATCCGCCGGAGGCTTTAACTTCTTTCAGAAGGTGTTTGGACACCTTCTGAAAAAGTTAAATTATATATTATTTTTTACAGCCTTAACAGTCGCAAGTGCAGCTTTTAAATCTTCGTAAATAATATTACCAACTACTACTGTATCTGCATATTTTGCCATATCTGCTGCTTGCTGAGCAGATGTAATGCCACCACCGTAAAACAGTCGAGTATTTTTCAGTTCATTTTTCACGGCACTTACAACTTCAATATCACCATAAGTACCGCTATACTCTACATAAAATACAGGCAGTCTAAAGAAATTTTCAGCCAAACGTGCGTAGGCAACGACATCATCAATAGATAAATCGGTTTTCGCATTCGTTACTTCCGCTACTTTACAATCCGGATTTAAAATACAATAACCTTCAGCGACTAATTCATCCCATACCATAATATCTCCATATTCTTTAATGGCTTCATGGTGTAAATTTTTAATCCACTTTGGATCATCACTATTCAACACGGTTGGAATGAAATAATAGTCATAACCTGGTGTTACCGAATCAATCGCAGAAATTTCAAGCGCTATTGGTACTTCAAAGCGTCTTACACGAACAAGTAAATCTAATACACCGTCTAAAGTTACACCGTCTGTCCCACCAACTATAATAACATCTGTACCTGATTCACAAATTTTTTCTAGTGCCTCATCTGAAATATCTTTAGCTGGGTCTAGCTTAAACACATGTCTCCATTCTAAATAATCCATCTATTTTACCACCTATCATTTTCTATCTATTCGTTTACAAGTATAGCTTATGACTGTCTACAAAAAAATGAAAAAGACTGGGTAAAAACTCTACCCAGCCTCTTTACCTACTATTCTTTTGGTGCTTGAAACGGCTTTTCATCTGGATACAAACGACCTAACATTTCATCATATGTATCATTCCCATAATCAAAGCAACGACGTACACGTGAAATAGTTGCTGTACTTGCACCTGTTTCCTTTTTAATGGATTCGTAGGTTTTCTTTAAACGTAGTAAATGCGCAACCTCAAAGCGTTGTGCCAGCGATTGAATTTCACTAATCGTACATAAATCATCAAAAAATTTATAACATTCCTCGATATCTTTCAGCTCTAACACTGCTTTAAATAATTGATCTGTTTGATGCCCTCGAATTTTTTCGATTTGCATGCAATCTTCCTCCCTTTAAGGCTGCGTTTTCACCATTGCTTGTAACCCTGGTGAAGTTGGTACGAAATGAACCCAAGACTTCCCTGGTACTAGCTTCACAAGCTCCCCAGACTCTTCTACAGCCATTGGTATCCCATCAATATCAGCCCATTTGACTTCTCTCATATAGCCATTTTGAAATACATACGCATTTCCACCAGAAGTTAAATCAATATCTTGGCGCCCCTCATTATCAATCGTTCGATGTTTCATTTCAAAAAATAGAACATTTGAAAATAATAATGTGTCGCCTGTTAAAATATCCTTTGTGTCAACGCCAGCCGATTGTCGTCCATAACGATTACTTTGCTTATCATACAAATACGAATTATGGAAATCCTCACTATTTCCGTAGTAAATGTCAACTCGACTTGTTTCATTGCCTATTTTACCACGTTCATCGGGTTCATAAAAAGCATCATGTACTTTTTCATGGTAACTCATTGAAGCGCCTACTTTTTTTGCTCCATTTAATATATTTTCAGACGTAATATACGAGTTGTGTGGAGCAACACGGTCTTTTGAACGTTTAAAAAGTATGCCATCATATTCCATACCATTTATATTGTCGACTACATTATTATCAAGCATCGATTTTGCCTCTGGGCTATAACCATGTGCTACGTAAAATGCATCAAAGCCTTTCGCAAGATCAACAAAATAAGATCGAGCACTACGAACAGGCCCTACATTTTCTGGCAGTTCACTTTGATAAACTGCTAATAAACGCGTAACATCGCCTTCTGCCAGCATTTCATAAATGATATCAGCCGCTTCTATTCCTGATTGTGGACGTGCTTTCGGATGATTATTAACGGTAACAATAATTGGGCGTTGCGTAATTTCTTCCTTTACAGCTTCACCTGTTAACGGAGCAACATATGCCGCTTCTTGAACAGGCTCTTCAATAGCGGTTCCATCGTCAACATTGTTTATTTCATCTTCCTTCACTTCCGAAGAATCTTTTGAACATCCTCCTATTAATATGGTGCTAAAAGCCATTGCGATAAATAGTTTCTTCGATTTGAACACAAGCATTACTCTCCTTTTATCGATTACATCAACCATAGGAAAACTTCAATTAGCGCATCACTGCTGGTAATAATAACTTATTCTTCATAACATCAAAAATCCCTTTTGGCGTTATACGGATATATGGTAAATGTGTCGATTGTAAGAATAGTAAAGAATAAATTGCATCTCCTAAGTGGTATCCACGATCCGCTAATGCTTGTTTTAAGAACTTCTCTTTTTCTGCTAGCTCCTTAACATCTCCATCATATAAAAAACCGCCAATTGTTAAAGGAACGGTAGCAATTACTTCGCCCTTTTCAACAAGGACAATACCACCACGCATTGCCTTCATTTCTTCAAAGGCTTTGATCATATCGTCTTTATTTTTTCCGATTAGTAAAATATCGCCTGTATTTGAATAAGATGAGGCAAATCCTTGAACACTAGTAGCAAAACCTTTAATCATCGTGTTAACATGCCAATTGCCATCTCTATTCATGAGCATTAAATAACATTCATCATGATCTGCAAGCTGACCTTCTCTAGTAATTAATGAGTTATATGGTTTCGTAATAACATCATTGACCAACTCAATTCCAAATGGCATCGAGAATTGAAAATCATGAGACGTTAATGAAAAATCTAAGTCAAATGTAGGTAACGCTGAATAATCAATTTCAGCAAGTTTTTGCACTTGCTCTCCATCGCGTTTTAACCAAACTCCCTTCGAAAGTACACTCTCAGGAACTGGATGCCATTCATCTTGTAAAATATTAAGGGAGGCAAATCGACCCGTTGCGATAAAGCCATGTAAGTTGGACATATTATAATAACGTGCCACGTTATAGGAAGCCATTTGATAAGCATCTATTGGTGCTACACCTGCATCTAAGGCTACTTGAATACATTTATCCATTACACCATCCTCATGAAAAGCAGGTGGTGAGCCATCCGTTGTCATCATTAAATGATCAAAAATAGGTAGCTCTTTTTCGACTATTCCCTTTAATAAATCTGGTAAGTCTGGACGTATTGAAGAATGACGCAGTGTTACAGCATATCCTTGCATTATACGTCGCTCTACTTCTTCCACTGTCATAGCTTCATGATCACCATCTGCACCAAGTAGCTTCATACGTGCTAAAGTTCGTTCTGATGCACCAGGGAAGTGTCCTTCAATTTTTTTCCCATAGCCCTTAGCCATTTGCATACGATAGAGCATTTGGTCATCTCCATGTAACAGCCTTGGCCAGCCCGTTAATTCTCCTCCAAGTAAAACATCATCTCGTTCCAACCATTCTAAAATGGACGTATTAGAAAAAATCTCTTCCTCCTGTTCCATTTCAGTTTGCGAATCAAAACGAGTCCACCAATAAAATGAAAACGGTAGCTTTTTCAAATCATCTAATATTGAAAACGCTTTCTTATTTTCTAAAGATAAAACGAAGCTTAAATTGTCTGAAATAAAAGTTGTCGTACCTAGTTGTCCACAAAAATCAGCAAAAGATTGCGGATGGTATAACTGGAACGGATGAACATGTGGCTCAATATATCCTGGTACAATTGTTTTATTCGTACAATCGACCACCTCTGTTCCTTCTAAAAACGGAGGCATTCTATCACCAGCATAGACAATACGATCTCCTAAGATCCAAATGTTCCCTACTACCCACTGTTTGAGCATGCTATGTAAATAACGTGCATTTTTTAATACAATATCCGGTGCCTTTTTACCATCTATTACAGCTAATTGCTGACGTAATTCTGTAATTTTCCATATTGGATCCATTCTATTCGCCCCTTCCTAAATTACGTAAAATTTCATTGTGTAAATCCTACGTGAAATCACATACTACTACTGCATAAACGCTTTTTTTCATAAAATTAATGCTTTATGCAATCATCTTGTTTCAATCGTAACACAGCACTTTCATAAAGCAAAGTGCACCCCGCTTTATTTTTTCCACAATGACTAAAGGAGGAAATATTATGATGCAAGAATCAAATTTAAGCGAAAAAAATGCCTTTTGTCGCTTTGCCATGGGTGCAAGTTTAACGGCATTCGGTATCGCTAAGGTCTCAAGAAATCCTGAATGTACGAAAGGTCGATTGATGATTGCATTTGGTGCCATGAAAATGGCTGAGGGTATCTTTAAGTATTGCCCAACTAAATCTTTACTGAGCTCTTGTGTGGAGAGTGCTATGAGCAACAGTCATAGCAATAACAACAGCCATAGCAACAGCAACTCTTCTATGCAAAGTATGTTCAGCGGCCAAAATTCTATGTCATCTGAACAAATCGATAAACTCATGAAGGACTTCTCCTCTGCTATTTCTGGAAATACGTCAGGATCAAGTGCAACTGCATCAAAGCAATCTGACTCCAGCAATTCAAATCAAAATTCCTCAGAAAGTAACAGTTCTACAAATAAAGCACAAAATCCTTCTTAGTCAAAGGAGCCGTCTCAACTGTATTGTTGAGACGGCTCTCACCCTTTTAAATCATACGTTTGAAAACGATAAGAAGTTTCACAGTATAATTAAAATATTTAATTTAGTGACCATCACCATAGCGAGGGGTTGATTTCCGTTCCGGCTAGGCGCTTTGCCGCTGACGCTTCGCTTTCGCGCAGAGCAGAGCTTCCTGGGGGCGTTCGATGAGCCGCTTCGCTTCGCTGCAGGGTCTCGGGCCAACACGATGTTGGTCACGAAGGCGTTATCACAGGATGTGATGTCCTTAGCCTTCGTCCCCCTAACGCTGATCCCCAAGGAGTCGCCCAGCCTCCACTCCAATCAACTTATATACATAGCAAATGTTTTAACAAATGTCGTCTCTAACTTTTGTCACACAACTACTACTTAAAAGTGCGCCAGCCAATATCTTTACGGTAGAAGAAATCGTTCCACTTTTCAGTTGCAATGCCAGCGTATACTTTTTCTTGTGCTTCTTTTAAAGTAGATGCCTTTGCGCCAACTAATAAAACTCGTCCACCGTTCCCAACAAAGTTCTCATCTACAAGCTTTGTACCTGCATGGAATACTGAATGTGAAGCTGACAGTGAATCTAGGTTAGGTAATGTATTTCCTTTTTCAACGTCCCCAGGATAGCCTTCAGCTGCAATTACTACACCTAGCATGGCTTCTTCAGACCATTGCAAATCGAATGGCTTTTCATCCATTAATGCCATCATAAATTCACCAAAGTCAGACGCCATACGTGGTAAAACTACTTGCGTTTCTGGATCTCCAAAGCGTGCATTAAACTCAATCACTTTCGGACCATTTTTCGTTAAAATTAATCCTGCATATAAAATCCCTGTAAACGATACACCATCTGTCTCCATACCCTTTACAGTTGGCTCAACAATTGTTTGATAAGCAACGTCCACTACTTCTTGTGAAATTTGAGGTACTGGTGAATAGGCTCCCATACCACCTGTATTTGGTCCTTTATCGCCATCATAAGCACGTTTATGGTCTTGAGCGATCACCATTGGATAAATCTGACCTTTATGGACAAATGACATAAAGGAGAATTCTTCTCCGTCCAGGAATTCTTCAATGACAACACGAGAAGATGATTCACCAAAACGTTGGTTTCCAATCATATCCTCTACAGCTTCGATTGCTTCATCTTCTGTCATTGCTACAACTACACCTTTACCAGCTGCCAAACCATCTGCTTTGATAACGATTGGTGCACCTTGCTCTTTAATATAAGCTATTGCCTTTGCAGCTTCAGTAAACGTTTCATGGGCTGCTGTTGGGATATTATATTTATTCATAATTTCTTTCGCATATGATTTACTGCTTTCGATTTGTGCCGCTGCCTTAGTTGGACCAAATACTCGTAAACCACGAGCAGTAAAGAAATCAACTATGCCTTCAGCAAGTGGTTGCTCAGGTCCTACAAAGGTTAAATCTACTGCATTTTCTTTTGCAAATTGTGCAAGACCTGCAAAATCCATAGTATCAATAGCAACGATTTCCGCATCGCCTTTCATGCCATCATTACCAGGTGCTACAAATACTTTATTAACAGATGGTGAAATACTAAATTGTTTGGCGATAGCATGCTCTCGACCGCCGCTTCCGATAACTAATACTTTCATTTTAGGGAATCCTCCTTTTTGTGCGTAAGACCGAGATGTTGCCCATCTCGGTCTAGTTTTTGGATATTTTAGTGCTTGAAATGACGTACGCCAGTAAATACCATCGCAATACCGTATTCATTAGCTTTATCGATTGAATCCTGATCTTTGATAGAGCCACCCGGTTGAATAATGGCTGTAATACCAGCCGCCGCAGCTGCTTCTACAGTATCGCTCATTGGGAAGAATGCATCTGATGCTAGCGCTGCACCTTTTGCTTTTTCGCCAGCTTGCTCAAATGCAATTTTAGCTGCTCCAACTCGGTTCATTTGACCAGCACCAACGCCAAGTGTCATTTGAGAATCTGTAACAACGATCGCGTTAGATTTAACGTGCTTCACAACTGCCCAGCCAAGTTGTAATGCTTCCCATTCTTGTGCTGTCGGTTCACGGTCTGTGACAACTTTAATATCTGCATTAGAAAAACCATAGCGATCTGGTTCTTGTACAAGAAGACCACCTTCGACTGATACAACATTGAATTTGTCTACTTTTGCTTGCTCGAAAGGAATTGTTAATAAGCGAATATTTTTCTTCTTCGTTAAAATATCAAGTGCTTCTTGAGAGAAAGCAGGTGCAATGATAATTTCTAAAAATATATGGCTTAATTTTTCAGCAGTTGCTGCATTTACTTCCATATTTAAAGCAATAATACCACCGAAAATAGACGTTGGATCTGCTTCATACGCTTTATCAAACGCTTCTTCTAATGTTGCGCCAGTTCCAACACCACAAGGGTTCATGTGCTTTACAGCTACTGCTGCAGGCATTTCGAACTCTTTGACAATTTGTAATGCGGCATTCCCGTCTTGAATATTGTTGTATGATAATTCTTTACCATGTAATTGCGTAGCATAAGCTAATGAAAAATCAGAGCCTAGACGTTTTTGATAGAACGCTGCTTTTTGATGAGGATTTTCACCATAGCGTAAGTTTTGTTTTAATTCATATGTCATTGTTAAGCTTTCTGGGAACTCTTCTTCTGTTAAGTAGTTTGATATATATGAATCATAAGCGGCTGTGTGACGGAAAACTTTTGCAGCTAACTTACGACGTGTTTCTATTGTCGTTGCACCATTTGCTTTAAGTTCTTCTAATACGTTCGCATAGTCATTGCTATCCACAATTACTGTTACATATTGATGGTTTTTTGCTGCAGAACGTAACATTGTTGGACCACCGATATCAATGTTTTCAATAGCGTCATCCCAAGTTACATTAGGCTTTGAAATTGTTTCAACAAACGGGTAAAGATTGACACAAACAATCTCAATTGGCTCAATTCCATGTTCATTCATTTGTGCTTGATGAGAAGCATCGTCAAACTTTCCTAATAGTCCACCGTGAATCATTGGATTTAAAGTTTTTACACGCCCATCTAAAATTTCAGGGAATTTAGTTACTTCATCTACTGCTGTTACGGCAACATTATTGTCTTGTAACATTTTTTTCGTACCACCAGTTGATAAAATTTCATAACC
>Ga0102589_1003635_pt1 | contig 15690 bp, 14 predicted proteins | sample AraplaMF_Col_mLB_FD_76858 | JGI IMG/M metagenome (GOLD analysis project Ga0102589, IMG submission 76858) | Arabidopsis root microbial communities from the University of North Carolina, USA - plate scrape MF_Col_mLB | ecosystem: Host-associated > Plants > Roots > Endosphere | place: USA... | reverse complement strand
GCCGTTGCCGCCGCTCTGAAGCGCGGCGGCCAGCGAAAGAACAGCGAACGGAGTCAGGCGGCGTGTGGCGCGCGGCAAGTGCAAGGTGGGCAAGTCAAAACTCCGGGGAGGATCGCCAGGAAACTGGCGTGCACACGGCGGCCTGATGCGTCACGCCGGGTGGCGAAATGTCAGGAGTCCGTGGGCAGGTTGTTGGCTTGCTGCGCCTGGCAGCGAGTGTGGCTGCTGGGATGTCTGGCTAGCGAAAGATAGGGCAGCAAACTATATCACTGATGAGAATAATTCTCATCTGAAAGACGGTGGAACCCGTGCGGTTTTTGCCGGACTTCCTTCTCTTATGCGCGCAAAAAAACCGCCCGGTTGGGCGGCTTTTTTGTGTTCAGCGCTTCATCGCATCAAGGTTTCATTGCGTGGCGATGGGGCTGCGGATCAGGTAATCAAAGGCGCTGAGCGCAGCCTTCGCGCCTTCACCGGCCGCGATGATGATCTGCTTGAAGGGCACCGTCGTCACGTCGCCGGCCGCGAATACGCCAGGCACCGAGGTCTGGCCCTTGGCGTCGACGATGATTTCGCCGTGCTTGGACAGCTCGACCGTTCCCTTGAGCCAGTCCGTGTTGGGCACCAGGCCGATCTGGATGAACACGCCTTCGAGCGCGACGGTTTTAAGTTCGCCGCCGGCGCGGTCTTTGTAGACCAGGCCGTTGACCTTCTGGTCGCCGGTGATTTCGGTGGTCTGCGCGTTGGTGATTACCGTGACGTTCGCCAGGCTGTTCAGTTTGCGTTGCAGCACGGCATCGGCGCGCAGCGCGGTGTCGTACTCGATCAGCGTCACATGGCCGACGATGCCGGCCAGGTCGATGGCCGCCTCGACACCCGAGTTGCCACCGCCTATGACCGCCACGCGTTTGCCCTTGAACAGCGGGCCGTCGCAGTGCGGACAGTAGGCCACGCCCTTGTTTTTGAACTCGTGCTCGCCGGGCACGTTGATGTTGCGCCAGCGCGCGCCGGTTGAGATCACGATGGACTTGCTCTTGAGCGAAGCGCCGTTTTCAAGCTGGACTTCGATCAGGTTTTTGTCCGGCCCGCTGTTGGGGACCAAGGCCTTGGCGCGCTGCAGGTTCATGATATCCACGTCGTAGTTGCGCACGTGTTCTTCCAGCGCATGGGCGAATTTGGGCCCTTCGGTTTCCTTGATGGAGATGAAGTTTTCGATGCCCATGGTGTCCAGCACCTGGCCGCCGAAGCGCTCCGAGGCCACGCCGGTACGTATGCCCTTGCGCGCGGCATACACCGCTGCGGCGGCACCGGCCGGGCCGCCGCCGACGATCAGCACGTCGAAAGCTTCCTTGCCGTCTATCTTTTTGGCTTCACGCTCCACACCGCTGGTGTCGATCTTGGCGAGGATTTCTTCCAGGCTCATGCGGCCGTTTCCGAACATGGTGCCGTTGAGGAAGACCGTGGGCACGCCCATGATCTCGCGCTCCTTCACTTCGTCCTGGAAGGTGCCGCCCTCGATCATGGTGGTCTTGATGCGCGGGTTCTGCACCGCCATCAGGTTCAGCGCCTGGACCACGTCGGGGCAGTTGTGGCAGGTCAGCGAGACATACACCTCGAAGTCAAAATCGCCGTCGAGTGCGCGGATCTGGTCCAGCACCGCTTGCTCGACCTTGGGCGGGTAGCCACCGACTTGCAGCAGCGCCAGGATCAGCGAGGTGAATTCATGGCCCATCGGCAAGCCGGCAAAACGCGGGCCGTGGTTCTCGCTGGGGCGGTTGATCGAGAACGAGGGCTTGCGGTGGTTGTCGTCGCGGCTCTCGGTCAGCTTGACCAGCGGCGAGGCTTCGGCGACGTCCTTGAGCAGCGACAACACTTCGCCGGAGGCCTCGCTGTCGTCGAGCGAGGCAACGATTTCTATCGGTTGCGTGGCGCGTTCGAGGTAACTTTTCAGTTGGGCTTTGGTGGCGTCGTCGAGCATAAGGAACTCACTTTCAATTTCAATAGGGAACAAAAAAGCCCGGGACGGCACACCTGGAGTGTGCCGGGCCCGGGCCTTCTTCGGGAAGGCAGGGCGCTTGAACGCTTAGATCTTGCCGACCAGGTCGATGGACGGGGCGATGGTCTTGGCACCTTCGTTCCACTTCGCGGGGCAAACCTGGCCGGGGTGGGCTGCCGTGTATTGGGCGGCCTTCAGCTTGCGCAGGGTTTCCTTGACGTCGCGTGCAATTTCGTTGGAGTGCACTTCGGCCGTCTTGATGACGCCTTCAGGGTTGATAACAAAGGTGCCGCGCAGTGCCAGGCCTTCTTCGGGGATGAACACGTCGAAGGCCTTGGTCAGCGTGTGGGTGGGGTCGCCCACCAGCGGGAACTTGGCTTTGCCGACGGCGGGGGAGGTTTCGTGCCACACCTTGTGCGAGAAATGCGTGTCGGTGGTCACGATGTAAACCTCTGCACCGGCCTTCTGGAATTCGGCGTAGTTGTCGGCGGCATCTTCGACTTCCGTGGGGCAGTTGAAAGTGAATGCAGCCGGCATGAAGATCAGGACCGACCATTTGCCCTTCAGCGATTCGTCGGAAACGTCGATGAACTTGCCATTGAGGAAGGCTTGGGTTTTGAAGGGCTGGACTTGGGTATTGATCAGGGACATCTAGATGGATTCCTATAGGTGATGAAAAAAGGCTAAAACTTGCCGGCGAATCGATAGTATATAGCTTTTAATTAATGATAAACGATTGATAATGACTATTGGTTGGATAGGCGTGATGCGGCCTGTCCGATCGCTATCCTCGTCGCTCCCTGTGACCTCATGGTGACCCGTGACAGAGTGGGAGACGCATGAGGGCGGATGTTTCCCAGATTTTTTGCATCCAAATGTTGCGAATGAGAATAATTCGCATATACTTCGATCTCTCCAGAGCCAGCCACAAGTGACCGGAGCCGACAGGCTCATTCGCGTTGCCGCAGCAAGCCCTCCAAACCTCTTACTTTGGGCTTGCATGACTTCCATCCATCCTTACTCCCGCTTCGCGCTGCGCGAAATCTCCTTGCTGACCGCCCTGGCCTGTAGCGCCGGCTTTGCCGCGCAGGCGCAAACGATGGCTCCCGCCGCGGTGCAGGTCGCCGCCCTGAAAGAAGTCGTCGTCAGCGGCTCGCGCGGCGAACAGTCGGTCGACGACATCCCGCAAACCATAGACGTGATCAATGCCGCCGACATCGAGCAGGGGCAGATCAGGGACATCCGCGATGCGGCCAAGAACATTCCCAACGTCTCCGTGCGCCGCGCGCCCGCGCGTTTCGGCCTGGCGCAGGGCGATACCGGCCGTGAAGGCAATGCCGGTTTCAACATCCGCGGCCTCGACGGCAACCGCGTGCTGATGATGGTGGACGGCATACGCATTCCGCGCAGCTATGCCTTCAGCCCCAATTCTTTCGGGCGCGACAGCGTGTCCATAGACCTCATCAAGCGCATTGAAATCGTCAAGGGCCCGGCTTCCGCGCTGTATGGCTCTGATGGCATTGCCGGCCTGGTCAACTTCATCACCTACGAGCCCGACGACTACCTGCGGGACGGCAAGTCGCTGGGCGGCCGCGCGTCCATCAGCTACAGCGGCGACAACCATGAGACCGCCGCCAGCGGCACGATTGCCGGCCGTGTCAACGAAATGCTCGCCTGGCAGCTGAACGTGGCCACCAGCAGCGGCAAGGAGCTGGAAAACCGCGGCGACAACAGCGGCACCGGCTTCACCCGCACGGCACCCAACCCGCAAAGCGACAAGACCAATTCCCTGCTGGCCAAAGTCGTGCTGACGCCGACCGCTTCGCAAAAACACGTCGTCACTTTCGAGCACGTCGACAAGAAGAGCGACTACAACCTGCTGACCGCGCGCTCGGCCACGGTGCTGGACTCCTATTCGACCGGCAAGATGGATCGCGACCGCCTCACCTGGGACGCCAGGTACAAAGTCGACACCGTACTGACCGACAACATCCAGACGGTGCTGAGCTACCAGGATGCGAAGTCCAACGACTTCACCTATGAGCGGCGCACTGCAGCGCCACAAGTGCGCACGCGCGACACCACCTACAGCGAACGCACGCTGCAAGCCAGCGTCCAGGCCGACAAAACCATCCGCACGGGCGCCAACTCAGCGCAGAAGATCACTTACGGACTGGACCACACCAGCGCAAAAATCGAAAACCTGCAGACCGGCCTGGTGCCGCCCGCCGGCGAAACCTTCCCGCTCAAACGCTTTCCCGACACCACGGAAACCGCCACCGCCCTCTACGTGCAGGACGAATTCATCCTCGGCGACTGGAGCGTGACGCCGGGCGTGCGCGCCGACAGCTTCAAGATAGACGCGGCGCAGGCTGGTTTCCCGGTGCCCGCGGTGTCCATGTCAGGCTCGGCCGTATCACCCAAGGTCGGAGTCATCTACCGCGCCACGCCGCAGTGGAGTTTCTTCGGTAACTACGCCAGCGGTTTCCGAGCGCCCAATGCGGGGCAGGTCAACGGTTTCTTCCAGAACCTGGCCGGCGGCTACCGCACCGTGCCCAACCCCAACCTCAAGCCTGAAAAAAGCCGCAACGTCGAATTTGGCGTTCGCGGGCGGCTGGACCAACTGAGCTTCGACACGGCCATTTTTTATGGCCGCTTCAAGGACCTGATCCAGGACGGTGCCATCGTGAGCGGTGCCTTTGGAAACCCTGCCAACCCCGCCGTGATCCAGTCGATCAATATCGACAACGCGACCATCAGCGGTTTTGAGATCAAGGGCGACATGAGTTGGGGCAAGTTCGGCGACGGCAAGCTCAGCACGCCGTTCTCCTATGGCTATACCAAGGGCACCGTCAAGAATACCGGCAAGCCGCTGGACACCATAGACCCGGCCAAGCTCAGCGTCGGCCTGAAGTATGAGACCCCGTCCTGGGATGTGCGCCTGGACGCGAACCACCATTCGGCCAAGAAGTTCGACGACATCAGCGCGCAGACCATTGCCGCCTCGCCACCCGCCGTGCCGGTAGCGACCACGCAGTTCGCCGCGCCGTCCGCGACCACGCTGGATCTGACCGGCCAATGGCGTTTCAGTAAAACCCTGCGCCTGAACGCCGGCCTGATCAACCTGACGAACAAGAAGTACTGGAACTGGTCCGACGTCCGCGGTGTGGCGGCCAACTCTTCCTTCCGCGACGCCTATAGCCAGCCGGGCCGGTACTTCAACGTCTCGCTGGTCGCCGATTTCTGATACCGATCTGAACCTTTTACAAGCCAGAAGGAAAGTGAATGAGCCAGTTTCCCGACCATGGTGCCAACGATGTCGACACTGGCGTGGCCGACGCGCGGGGCCAGCCCCCGGCGCAAGCCCTGCTGGCCGGGACGCTGGCGCTGATGACGGGCCATGCCCAGGCCTGCTGCGAAGGACAGCGCGCCTTGCTGGCCCAAAAAATCATCGACAACCTCCTCATGCTGTCGCGCCACGCCGGCGCGCCGCCGAATTTCAGGGCCATTGCCGCCAACCTGCATCCCTTGTGGATGCGGCTCTCGCAGCCCGGCCCCGATCAGCCACAGCAGGGGCTCTTGCCTGCGGACCCTTCTGATACCCACCGCGTGCTTTGGCACACAACCCCGGAGACCCTTCAATGAGCGCAGTCCTTCAAACCCAGACGCGGCCCGAGGCCGCACGCCAGGCAGATGCCGGCACTGCCCCCCTGAACCCGGCCGCTCTGCGCGAGCGCTTCGCCGCCGTGCGCAGCAGCGGCAAGCGTGCCAAGGACGCCGCCGAAAGCTTAGGCATCACCGAAGGCCAGGCCGTCGCGGCCCACGCCGGCACGCATGAGCATGCCCTCAAGGCCATGCCGCTCAAAGGCCCGTGGGTCGAGATCCTGCAGGCGCTGGAGTTGTGCGGCCCGGTCATGGCGCTCACGCGCAATGAAGCCACCGTGCATGAAAAAACCGGTGTCTACCGCAACATCAGCGCGCAAGGCATGATGGGCCTGGCGCTGGGTGAAGAGATCGACCTGCGCATTTTCTTCAGCCGCTGGCATGCCGGCTTTTACGTCTTCGAGCCGGCCAATGATCCCAAGCATCCGGCCTCGGAAAGCCTGCAGTTTTTTGACGCGCACGGCGTGGCCGTGCACAAGGTGTTCGCGCGGCCCGAGACCGACCGCGAAGCCTTCAGGGATGTCGCCAACCAGTTCAGCGATGCCGGCAAGGCCTACACCTTCACGCCCGCCGCGCCTAAGGCCGCGCCCAAGCCCGACGCGGAGATCGACGTCGCCGCACTGGCCCAGGGCTGGAGCGAGATGAAGGACACGCACGAATTTTTCGGCCTGATCGGCAAGGCCGGCGCGGAACGCCAGCAGGCTTTCCGCCTGGTCGAAGGCCGCTTCACCCAGAAAGCCGACCTGGGCATCGTGCGCAAGCTGCTCGACGAAGCCTCTGTGGACGGCACGCCCATCATGGTGTTTGTCGGCAGCCCGGGCTGCATCCAGATCCACACCGGGCCGGTCAAGCGCATCGAACCCATGGTCACCCCGACCGCGCAGTGGATCAACGTGCTCGATGCCGGCTTCAACCTGCACCTGCGCGAAGACATGGTCAAGAGCGCCTGGATTGTTGAGAAGCCCACCACCGAAGGCCTGGTCACCTCGGTGGAAGTCTTCGACGGCGCGGGCGAGTTGATGGCGATGTTTTTCGGCGCGCGCAAACCGGGCGTTCCCGAACTGCAGGCTTGGCGCGACATCGTGGCGCGCCTGCCCCGGCTTTCATGAAAGCCGGCTTTTCCTTGCTCCGAAGGCGCGATGCCCTGCGGTATTTTTCACTGCCGGTGGTTTCCGCTGTCCCAGGCGTCGGCGGCCTGGGTGCAACGGCTGCGCGGGCCCAGGGCCAGGCGCCGGTGAGGATGCCGCGCATCGTTTCGGTGAGCGGCGCGACCACGGAAATCGTCTACGCGCTGGGCGCTGAAAAGCAACTGGTTGGCACCGACACCACCAGCCTTTATCCCGCTGCGGCCTTGCAGACGCCCAAGGTCGGCTATATGCGCCAGCTGTCGGCCGAAGGCCTGCTCTCGCTTAAGCCCGACGCGGTGATCGGCACGACTGAAGCCGGGCCTCTCGTGGTGATGGATCAGGTCAGAAGTGCCGGCGTCAAGCTGGAGCTGGTAGAGGCCGACCACACATGGACCGAAGTGCAGCGCAAGGTCGCCGCAGTGGGGCGGGCCACGGCCCGCGTGGCGCAGGCCGCCGCGCTGCAAGCCAAACTCGATGCCCAATGGGCCGAGGTGCTGGCGGCTGTCGCCCGCAAAGGCGGTCGCAAACCGCGCGCCATCTTTATTCTTTCGCATTCGGGTTCGCCGCAGGTGGCGGGCGAGAAAACCGCCGCGCACGCCATGCTGAATTACGCAGGCCTGGACAATGCCCTCGTCAGCACTGGCGGCTCCGCCAATTTCGCCGGATACCGCGCCATGACACCCGAAGCGGTGGTCACCGCCGCGCCCGACGTGATCGTCACCACCACGCAAGGTGTCGAAGCTGTCGGCGGCCTGGAGAAATTCTGGCAACGACCCGGCTTGGAGCTGACGCCCGCCTACAAACGCCGTGCGCTGGTCGCGCTTGACGCGCTCTACCTGATCGGCTTCGGGCCACGCCTGCCGCAGGCCGTGGCCGAGCTGCACCAGGCTGGGTTGAAGGCCGTCGCATGAAGGCCCTCCGGCACGGCGACCACAGGCGCTTGCCCGCGTCGCTGGTGCTGGCCGGGGGCGTGCTGCTGCTGGCCCTGAGCTTTGTGATTGGCAGCGCGCGCGGCGCGTATGCCATCAGCCCGCTGCAACTTTGGAATGTGCTGCTCGACATGCTGGGCGGTAGCACCCAGCCCACGCCCGAGCACCTGGTTTTCATGAACATCCGCCTGCCGCGGCTGCTGCTTGGCGTGGCGGCGGGTGCGGCGCTGGGCCTGTCCGGCGCGCTGATGCAGGGCCTGTTTCGCAATCCGCTGGCCGACCCCGGCCTCATTGGCGTCAGCAGCGGCGCAGCATTGGCCGCCGGCATGACCATCGTGCTGGGCAGCCTGTGGTTCCCCGAGATGCCGCGCACGCTGGGCAGCTGGACGCTGGTGGCTGCGGCTTTCACCGGCAGCCTGTTGGTCACCATGCTGGTGTACGCCCTGTCCCAACAGGACGGTGCGACGCGGGTCGGCCTGATGCTGCTCGCAGGTGTCGCCATCAACGCCCTGGCCGGCGCCGGCCTGGGCTACCTGACTTTCCTGGCCACCGACGAGCAACTGCGCAACATCCAGTTCTGGCTGCTGGGCAGCCTGGGCGGCGCGCGCTGGAGCGCGGTGGCCCTGGTGTTCGCTATGGTGACGGCGGCCGCGGGTTCGGGCATCGCGCTGGCCAGGCCGTTGAACGCCATCGCGCTGGGTGAGGCGCAGGCCGCGCTGCTGGGTGTTCCGGTGGAGCGCGTCAAGCGCCTTGCGGTACTGCTGACGGCGCTGGCGGTAGGCGCCGTCACGGCCACCACCGGCATCATCGGTTTCATCGGCCTGGTGGCGCCGCACTGCGTGCGCCTGGTGGCTGGGCCTGACCACCGCATCGTGCTGCCGGGCTCGGCCCTGCTGGGCGCGGCCCTGGTGTTGGCGGCGGACAGCGTGGCGCGCACCATGGTGAAGCCGGCCGAGTTACCGCTGGGTGTGCTGACGGCTTTTGTCGGTGTGCCTTTCTTTTTACTGCTGCTGCGGCACTTCAAGAGCCGGCTATGAACGCACGAAACATGCATGATTTTTCGCTCATCGCCGGCCTGCTCGAAGTGGTGGGCGTGGGGGTGGAGGTGCCCGGGCGGGCGCTGCTGCGGGCCGCCTCGGCGCAATTCGCGGCCGGGCAGGTCACTGCCGTGCTGGGGCCCAACGGCGCGGGCAAGTCCACGCTGATGTCGGTGCTGACCGGCCAGCGCCAGCCCACCGGCGGCGATGTCTTCCTGGCCGGCAAGGCGCTGGCTGCTTACGCTCCGATTGACCTCGCCCGCGTGCGCGCCTCGGTGGCGCAGGAAACCCAGGTTGCTTTTGAATTCACCGTGCGCGAGGTGGTGGAACTGGGCCGCTACCCGCACCGCAGCCGGCCGGGCAAGTCTGGAGCGGATATTCCCCTGCAGGCCATGCAGGCGACCGCGGTCGAACACCTGCAACATCGCGCGCTCAATACGCTTTCGGGCGGCGAGAAGGCGCGCGTCCATCTGGCGCGCGCGCTGGCACAGGTGTGGGAGCCCGCTGTCGGCCCGGCAAGTGCACAAGCCACACGCTGGCTGCTGCTGGACGAGCCTACCGCCGCGCTCGATCTGCAGCACCAGCACCGTATGCTGCAACTCGTGCGCGCCTGGGCGACCGCCCAGGGCGTAGGGGTGGTGGCCGTGCTGCACGACCTGAACCTGGCACTGCGCTACAGCGACCGCTGTGTGGTGTTGCAGGGCGGCGAGGTGGTGGGCAGCGGCGCCACCGCCGAGGTACTCACGCCTGCCTGCATCGAAAAGGTTTGGGGCGTTGTCGCGCACCCGGTCGCGCCGCAGGGTGGGGCGGCCGGGCCTTCCCAGTACCTGTTTGAGGCACCGATTTAAAACCTAGGCTGCCAGGGCGATCACGACAGCCGACTCGTCGACCAGGGCCTGCACCAGGACCTTGGCCTTCAGGCCGCTGCCCGCCGCCGCAAAACCCACGAGCTGCAGGCCGCCGTCGAGCTGCAGCGACACTTCATCGCCGCTGGCGCCTCGGCTGATGCATACAGCCTGGCCCTTGAGGTTTTGAACACCCGGCGGTGTGGCGCTTTGTGCACTCACCGCCACCGCCGTAGCCTTGCACAGTGCCAGCACCGCCTGTCCCTTTTGCAAGCCCAGCAGCTCGGCGCTGGCCTTGGTGATGCGTGAAACCAGTGCGGCACCGCCGGCCAGTCGCAGGTGCACGCGCGCCACCTGGCCTCGCACCTCCAGTTTGTCGACCTGGCAAGGAAGCTGGTTGCGCATGCTGGTGCGCACGCTCATGTTCGACAGCACCGGCAGCGCGCGCGGCAGCAGCAATTCGTTGGACTTGAAGCCGGCCAGTACTTGGCTACGGGTGTCGCTCAAGAGTCCCGCCACCGCCAGCAGCTTCTGGCCAGCCGGCGTGAGGATGGCGCCGCCGCCGCCCGAGCCGCCCACGGCGCGCTCGACCAGCGCCACGCCGGCCAGGTTGGTCAGGGTGTCTATGGCCTGCCAGGCGGCCTTGTAGCTGACTTTCGCCTGGCGCGCGGCCTGTGAGATGGAGCCGCTTTCGCCGACCAGGCGCAGGATGTCGATGCGCTTGTCGGCCGGCTCGTGGCCCAGGGCGCTGGCGAAGGAGGGGGCGGTGGATGTGGCTGCGGGTTTTTTCATGGAAGGCCTAAGGGCAGGCAGCGCTATTCTAAAATAGAATAGCGCTTGAGCGATGGGCCTGGCTGCGAAGGCCGCTTCGCCCAGCACTTTCCATCTTTCAGTTCCGGAGCCTTCTGATGCCCAAAACCTTGTTGCGCTGGTTGCCTGCGTTGTGTCTCGCACTGGCCTCGACCGCCGCGCTGGCCGACGACGTGCAGGTTGCCGTCGCGGCCAATTTCACGGCGCCCATGAAGCAGATCGCCGCGGACTTTGAAAAAGACACCGGCCACAAGGCGGTGTTGACCTTCGGCGCCACCGGCAAGTTCTACGCGCAGATCAGCAACGGCGCGCCCTTCGAAGTGTTCCTCGCGGCCGACGATGAAACCCCCGCGAGGCTTGAGAAAGAGGGCGCGGCCGTGAACGGCAGCCGCTTCACCTATGCCACCGGCAAGCTGGTGCTCTGGTCGGCCCAGACCGGCCTGGTTGACGCGCAGGGCGAGGTCCTGAAAAAGGGCGACTTCAAAAAGATCGCCATCGCCGCGCCCAAGCTCGCGCCCTATGGCGCCGCCGCCGTCGAGACCATGAACAAGCTGGGCCTGCAAGCCGCGCTCGAGCCCAAACTGGTGCAGGGCGAAAGCATAGGCCAGGCTTTCAGCTTTGTCTCCACCGGCAATGCCGAACTGGGTTTTATCGCGTTGTCGCAGGTCTATGAAGGCGGCAAGATCAAGTCCGGCTCGGCCTGGATAGTTCCCGAAAACCTGCATAGCCCCATCCGCCAGGACGCGGTGCTACTGGCAAAGGCCAAGGACAGCAAGGCCGCGGTGCAGCTGATGGCCTATCTCAAGACCGACAAGGCCAAGGCGGTGATCCGCACCTTCGGCTACGAGCCTTGAAGCGCGGCCGAACATGTTGGACTCGGCAGGCCTGCAGGCACTCGCGCTGACCTTGCGGCTGGCGGCCACCACCACCTTGGTGTTGCTGTTGGCCGGAACGCCGCTGGCCTGGTGGCTGGCGCGCACGCGCTCCTGGCTCAAGGGGCCGGTGGGCGCGCTGGTGGCCTTGCCGCTGGTCTTGCCGCCGGTGGTGCTGGGCTTTTACCTGCTGGTGCTCATGGGCCCGAACGGTCCTATCGGTCAGCTCACGCAGTCGCTGGGCTGGGGCCTGCTGCCTTTCAGCTTTGCCGGCTTGGTGGTTGGGTCGGTGCTGTATTCCATGCCTTTTGTGGTGCAGCCGCTGCAAAACGCTTTTGAAGCCCTGGGCGAGCGGCCGCTGGAGGCCGCCGCCACCTTGCGGGCCTCGCCGCTTGACACCTTCTTCAGCGTGGTGCTTCCGATGGCCCGGCCCGCCTACCTGACGGCCGCCGTCATGGGCTTCGCGCACACGGTCGGCGAGTTCGGCATCGTGCTCATGATGGGCGGCAACATCCCCGGCAAGACGCGTGTGATGTCGGTGCAGATTTACGACCATGTGGAGGCGCTTGAATACAGCCAGGCGCACTGGCTGGCCGGCGGCCTGCTGGTGTTTTCCTTCCTGGTGCTGCTGGCGCTCTACACCTTGAATTCCCTGCAGCCGGGGCGGCGCAAAGGGCAAGGCGCATGAAGCCCGAGGGCGGTGGCATCACCGCATCTTTCCGCCGCGCATTCACCGGGTTTTCGCTCGATGTGTCGCTGGCCGTCCCGGGGCGTGGCGTGACGGCCGTCTTCGGCCCTTCGGGTTCCGGCAAGACCAGCCTGCTGCGTTGCATCGCCGGCCTGGAGCGGTCCGGCAGCGGCTACCTCGCCGTCAATGCCGAGGTCTGGCAGGACGATGCCGCCGGCATCTTTTTGCCGGTGCACCGGCGCCCGCTGGGTTATGTGTTCCAGGAGGCCAGCCTTTTTGAGCATCTCGACGTGGCCCGCAATCTGGACTTCGGCCTGCGCCGTGTGCCGCCGGCTCAGCGCCGCGTCTCGCTGGAACAAGCCATTGAACTGCTGGGCCTGCAGGCACTAATGCAGCGCATGCCCGGCACCCTCTCAGGCGGCGAGCGCCAGCGCGTGGCGATCGCCCGGGCGCTGGCCACCAGCCCGCGCCTGCTGCTGATGGACGAGCCCCTGGCTTCGCTGGACCTCGCGCGCAAGACTGAAATCCTGCCTTACCTGGAGCGCCTGCACGACGAACTCGACATGCCCGTGCTTTACGTCAGCCACGCGCCCGACGAGGTCGCGCGGCTGGCCGACCACCTGGTGCTGCTGGACGCCGGCCGGGTCACGGCCTCGGGTCCTACGCGTGAACTGATGACGCGGCTGGATTTGCCGCTGGCGCATGGCGACGCGGCGGCCGCGGTGCTGGACGCCGTGATCAGCGCCGTCGAACCCGATTGGCACATGAGCCATGCCGAGTTTCCAGGTGGCCGCATCAGCCTGCTGAATCCCTCGCTGCAGGTGGGCCAGCGCGTGCGCGTGCGCATCCAGGCACGCGACGTGAGCCTCACGCTGGCACGCCAGGAGGGCACCAGCGTGCAGAACATCTTCCCCGTCACCGTCACCGGCCTGGCCGCCGACAGCCCGGGCCAGCTCATGGTGGGCCTGGACGCCGGCGGCAGCGCGCTGCTGGCCCGCATCACTCAGAAGTCGGCCCAGGCGCTGCGATTGCAGCCGGGCAGCCGCGTGTTCGCGCAGGTCAAGGGTGTGGCGGTGTTAGGCTAAGAAGGTCAGGATTTCATCGCGTGCCAACCCCAGCCGCTACCGCAGGACGCAGGCTGGTTCGCCGTAAGTAACAGCGGGTTTCATTTCAATCCGTGCGCTGCGGGAACTGCGTATCGACGCCGGCGCCTGCTTCGATGTATGGTCTTCCCCGCATCCCTCATTCCTTGTTGTTGGCATGGGATGTGCATCAAGAAATCTACATACACATCCATCCAGGCAGGAGAACATCACATGCGTTTTAGTTTCAAGGGCACCGTTCTGGCGTCCGCTTGCTCCCTCGTGCTGGCGTTCGGCTTCGCCGTTCCCGCCGCACACGCGCAGGCACAGGCCGACAAGGCAGTCCTCGAAAAAGCCGAGAGCTACAAGGGCGAGGCACTGGCCTTGCTGGAGAAGCTGGTCAACATCGACTCCGGCTCGGGCTATGAAAAAGGCCTGGCCCAGGTGCGGGCGATTTCAGTGGACGAGCTCAAGAAGCTCGGTGCCAGCATCGAGACCGTTCCTTCCGGGGATGGCGGGGCTCATGTCCTGGCGACGTTCGTCGGCACCGGCAAGGCCAGGATCCTGCTGATGGCGCACATGGACACCGTCTTCAAGGAAGGCACGGCGGCCGCCAAACCCTTTTACGTCAAGGACGGCCGCGCCTATGGCCCTGGCGTGATGGACAACAAGGGCGGCATCCTCGCCGGCGTGTATGCGATCAAGATCCTGCAGCAACTTCAGTTCAAGGACTATGCAAGGCTGACCTTCCTGCTCGACAACAACGAGGAGACGGGTTCGGCCATTGCGACGGCCCTGATCCAGAAGGTGGCCAAACAACATGACGTCACCCTGAACCTGGAGCCCGGCCGCCCGGCCGATGGCCTGGTGATCTGGCGCAAGGGCAGCGGCACAGCCACGGTGGAGGTCAAGGGAAAGACCGCGCACGCCGGTGTGGCGCCCGAGCTGGGCCGCAACGCGGCCATGGAGGCAGCCCACCAGATCCTGCAGCTCGGCAAACTGGGCAGCCCCGAGAAACAGACGACGATCAACTTCACGGTGCTCAAGGCCGGCGACCGCACCAACGTGATCCCGGACTCGGCCAGTGCCAAGGCCGATGTGCGCGTGGCGGTGCCGGAGGAGTTTGACCGCATCGAAAAGGACCTGGCGCGGGTGTCGGCCAACAAGCTGATCGCGGACACCGAGGTCAAGACCAGCTTGAGCCGAGGCCTGCCGCCCATGCCCCAAACCGCTCATCAGGATGCGCTGGCCGCCAAAGCCCAGGCGATCTACGGCGAAATCGGCCGCAAGCTGACGCTGGAAGGCAGCGGTGGCGCGGCCGATGCCAGCCTGTCGGCCGGGGTAGGCGTGCCAACCCTCGATGGGTTTGGCATTGTCGGCGGCAACATCCACACTGAAAACGAATACGCCGAAGTGGAAAGCATCGTCCCGCGCTTTTATCTGCTGGCGCGCATGGTGATGGAGTTGAGCAAGCCGAATTGATGCGCTTGCCCCCGCCATGAGAAAAACGGCCCTTCGAAGGGCCGTTTTCCATGGGGTGGCGCTGCGTTCAGTACTCCAGCCGCTCGGGCCGGATTTCCTGCAGGATGGTGGTCGAAATCTCTTCGATCGACTTGGTGGTGGTCGAGAGCCAGCGTATGCCCTCGCGCCGCATCATGGCCTCGGCTTCATGGATTTCCTCGCGGCAGTTCTCCAGGCTCGCGTATTTCGAATTGGGCCGGCGTTCGTTGCGGATCTGGCTCAGGCGCTCCGGCGCGATGGTCAGGCCGAAGATTTTCTTGCGGTGCGGCACCAGCGCCGGCGGCAACTGCCGGCGCTCGAAGTCCTCGGGAATCAGCGGGTAGTTGGAGGCTTTGAGGCCGTACTGCATGGCCAGGTAGAGCGAGGTCGGCGTCTTGCCGCTGCGGCTCACGCCTACCAGGATCACGTCCGAGTTCTCCAGGTCGCGGTTGCTCTGGCCGTCGTCGTGCGCCAGCGAAAAATTGATGGCCTCGATGCGGTCGTCGTATTCCTTGCTCTTGGACGCATCCGAAAACCGGCCTACCCGGTGGTTGGACTTGATGCCCAGCTCGCCCTCCAGCGGCGCCACGAACATGCCGAACATGTCCAGCAGCATGCCGTTGCAATGGGTTTTGATGACGGCCAGGATTTCCATGTTGACCAGCGTGGTGAAGACGATGGGCCGTTTGCCCTCGACTTCGGCCGTATGGTTGATCTGCCGTATCGCCTGGTGGGCCTTGTCCACGCTGTCGATAAAGGGCAGGCGGACGTGGCGCGGCTTGAATTCAAACTGCGCCAGGATGGCGTTACCAAAGGTTTCCGCGGTGATGCCGGTGCCGTCGGAGATGAAAAACACGGTGCGTTGGGACATGGTGGGTGTTTGGCTGATTGAAAGCTGGGTGAAAGGCTGACGCGGCACATCCGGCGGCAGACCCCTACAATTGAGCCAATTATCCAGTTTGTCACGCCATGCCCCGCCACAACCCCCTAGAACAACAACAAGGTTGCCTGCCGCGCATGGCGAATTCCCCGGTTTTTAAACCTCCCGGAGTATTTTCATGTCCAAGCTGTTTGAGGCGACCGCCCTGGTCGTACCGTTTGAAAACCTGAGGATGACAGACGTCGAGGCCGTTGGCGGCAAGAA